>VAPR01000118.1_pt1 | contig 56002 bp, 47 predicted proteins | sample 3380701 | NCBI WGS metagenome assembly VAPR01 (sample SAMN11536904, study PRJNA540576) | hot springs metagenome | isolation source: hot spring wet sediment | place: Spain: Lobios | collected 2014-01
TTTATATGAGTCGGCCCGGCAGGCCTATGAAGAGGAACTTCGCCGCAGTCCTCACCGTCCCGAACCACCTACGACGGTCAGTGGCCGGGAAGTTGCAGCTCTCTATACTCCCGAGGACTTGCCGGATTTTGATTACGAACGCGAATTAGGTTATCCAGGACAGTACCCCTATACTCGCGGGGTACACGCCTCTATGTACCGTGGCCGACTCTGGACCATGCGGCAATTCGCGGGCTTTGGTACCGCGCGGCAGACTAACCAGCGCTTTCACTTTCTCCTTGCCAAGGGCCAAACCGGACTGAGTACCGCTTTCGATCTCCCTACCTTGATGGGGATGGATAGTGACGACCCGCGTGCACGCGGTGAAGTCGGGCGCCTTGGTGTCGCTGTGGATACCATTGATGACATCCACGACCTCTATGCCGGTATAGACCTGCACCAGGTATCGGTATCCATGACTATCAATGCCCCGGCTATCGTGATGCTGGCGTTTTTCCTGGCCGATGCTCGCGAACGCGGGTTTGACTGGAAGCGACTGCGCGGCACCATTCAAAACGATATCCTCAAGGAATTCCACGCCCAAAACGAATTCGTGTTCCCGCCGGAACCCTCGGTACGCCTGGTGATAGATGTGATCGAGTTCTGCACTAAGTATGTGCCGCAGTGGAATACGGTTTCGATTAGCGGGTATCATATCCGCGAAGCAGGTGCGACCGCCGTGCAGGAGCTGGCTTTCACCCTGGCAGATGGTTTTCATTACGTGGAAAAAAGCTTAGAGCGCGGACTGAATATAGATGAATTCGCTCCCCGCTTGAGTTTCTTTTTCAATGCCCACAATGATCTTTTTGAGGAAGTAGCGAAATACCGGGCTGCCCGCGTTCTGTGGGCACGCGCTATGCGTGAGCGATACGGTGCGAAGAACGCTAACTCCTGGAAATTGCGTTTCCACGCCCAGACCGCCGGGTGCACCTTGCAAGCCCAACAACCGGAAGTTAACTTGATTCGCGTCGCTTATCAAGCATTGGCGGCTGTGCTGGGAGGTTGTCAATCCCTTCACACGAACAGCTTAGATGAGACCTTATCGCTGCCTACGGAACGTGCTGCTACCTTAGCGCTGCGCACTCAGCAGGTGCTGGCCTATGAAACCGGCGTAACTAACACTGTGGACCCGCTGGGTGGCAGTTATTATGTAGAGGCATTGACCCGGCAATTGCAACGAGAGGCAGAGGAGTATTTTCACCGCATCGAAGAGATGGGCGGAGTCTTGGCCGGAATTGAAAACGGATTTTTCCGCCGCGAAATTGCTGAATCCGCTTACGCTTATCAGCGCGAGGTCGAGGCTCGCCGTAAGATTATCGTCGGGGTCAACGCCTTTATTGAGCCCGAGCAGCATCCCATAGAAATTTTGCGGCTCGACCCGGCGATCGAAACGGAGCAGATTGAGCGATTGCGAAGAATCAAGGCGCAGCGTGATAACGAGGAAGTGCAGCGACATCTAGATGCCATTCGTCGGGCTGCGGAGCGAGGTGAAAATCTTATGCCTGCGCTGATCGAAGCGGCCGGTGCTCGGGTAAGTGTTGGCGAAGCTATGCAAGCCCTTGCTGATGTCTTTGGTCGCTATGAACGTCCCCCCACCTGGTAAGCTGAAGAGCCAGACTCGACGCATCGTCCTGGCCAAGGTTGGTCTGGATGGGCACGACCGCGGTATCAAAGTGGTCGCGCGGGCTCTGCGCGATGCCGGTTTCGAAGTTATTTACCCCGGTTTGTGGCTGAGTCCGGAAAGTGTCGTCCGTGTCGTCGCCGAGGAAGACGCTGGCTGGCTAGGTATCAGTATCCTGAGCGGTGCACACTTAGTGTTAGTGCCCCGCGTATTAGAACTGCTCCGCCAGCAAGGGCTTACCCATGTCCGTGTCGTCGTGGGCGGAACTATCCCGGAAGAGGATGTGCCTGCGCTATTAGCATGCGGTGTGGATAAAGTTTTCGGTCCCGGTTCGGCATTGGCAGACATTGTGCAGTATTTTCAGAGCGAATGCGATCATGAGCGCAATTAGTCCCCCGTCGGATATCCCGCCTGTATTAACAGAATTGTGGCAGGCTTATAGTCGCGGGGAGCGAAGGGCACTGGCACGTTTGCTAACTTTAGCCGGCGAACAGGACTATCGAGCACACTTATACAGGCTCTTATCCGCTGTTTCTCCCTCGGCACTTGTCGTAGCCATTACCGGCGCTCCGGGAGCAGGGAAAAGCACCTTGATTGGTAAGCTTATACCCTTGATTCGGGAGCGTGGGCAGAGCGTGGCCGTACTAGCCTGCGATCCGCGCAGTCCTCTAACAGGCGGGGCCTTACTGGGAGATCGCATTCGCATGCCGACCACCCCCGATGATACGGGGACCTATATTCGTAGTCTTGCTGCTCCTCCAGGGAGACAGGGCCTGGCCGAAAACTTAGACCTGTGCATCGCACTATTAGAGCGGTTCGCTTTCGACTGGATTCTTGTGGAAACCGTAGGCGTTGGCCAGAGCGACGTCGCCATCCGTGATTTAGTGGATTGCCTGGTTCTCTTGATTCAACCGGAAAGCGGCGACGAGATTCAATGGGAAAAAGCGGGATTGCTTGAGGTGGCGGACCTGGTTGTGGTGAGTAAAGGGGATTTACCGGGAGCTTCGCGCACGGCCGAGCAATTACGGCAAACGCTCAACCTGCCCGGTTTCCCCGCTAAGCCGGTCTTGCTCATCAGTGCGGCTAAAGGCTCCGGATTGGCCGAACTGCTACAACAACTTGCCGGGCAACCCAGACGCCGACATACGCCGGAACAAAAGCGCCAGCGATTGCTGTTATTGGCTCAGGAAATCCTAGCGGAGCGCTTCCAGGAACATGCTGACCTGGTACAACGCCTGATAGACGAAGCACAGAGTGCCGGCTGGGACGACTGGCACGTGGCCAGTCAACTCATCAACCGGCTGGCTTCAGTCCATGCGAAATGCGAACGGAGAACACCATGAAGGCGGTGATTTTCGAGCAACATGGCGGGCCGGAGGTATTGCAACTACGCGATGTTCCTTTGCCCAGCCTCGATGAGGACGAAGTGTTAGTGGAAGTGCGAGCCTGCGCACTGAATCATCTCGATCTCTGGGTGCGGCAGGGATTACCGGGAGTGGCACCGATGCCGCACATCGGCGGATGTGAAGTGACAGGGGTAGTGGCGGCTCTGGGGCCGAAAGTCCAGGGACTGAACATCGGGCAGCGCGTGCTTATTGCCCCAGGTTTATTGCCGCGCCGTGTCAGTGAGTGGACCACGGCGGGTCTCGATCACCTTGACCCCGACTACCGCATTCACGGCTACCAGACGCAGGGTGGTTTTGCCGAATTCAGTAAAGCGCGAGCCTGCGATGTTATTCCCATCAGCGAGGCCTGGTCGTTCGAAGAATGGGCGGCAGTACCGCTCACGTTTTTGACTGCATGGAACATGCTATTTCGGCGGGCTGGTTTGCAACCGGGAGACGACGTGCTGGTCATGGGAGCTTCCAGCGGAGTGGGAGTGGCAGCAGTTCAAATCGCCAGATATGCCGGGGCGCGAGTGATTGCTGTTGCCGGTGGGGCGGAAAAGTGCCGGCGTGCAGAGCAACTCGGAGCCGATTACGTTCTCGATTACACGCAGCAGGACATTGCGACGGAGGTGAGAAAAATCACACACGGACGCGGCGTGGACATTGTTTTTGAGCATGTCGGCTCGGCAATGTGGGCAGCGGCTCTAAAATCCCTGGCACGCAACGGTCGGCTGGTAACCTGCGGTGCCACTACCGGTCCGAAAGTGGAACTTGATTTGCGGTTTTTCTTCACGCAACAACTGGTGGTTACCGGCGCCTACATGGGCAGCCGACACGATTTGCTCACCTGCCTCAAGCTGGTGGATCGGCGAGTCTTGCGGCCGGTGATTGACTCCATCTTTCCGCTGGAGCAAACCCGACAGGCTCAGGAATACATGGAACAGCGTCGCATGTTTGGCAAGATAGTCATTCGCGTGGCCCGGTAGTCCTTCCGTACCCGCAGTGATTGGCTTGCGCTGAGTGCTCGCGGGTGAATAAGCCCGCGAGCCAATCAGCTTGCCTGCAACCCGGGCGCCAGTGGCGGAGTAGAATGAGCAGCGAGGACAATTCCGGCCAGGACGAATTCACCAGGACTTTCGCCAACCTTAACCATGACCCGATTGCACGAACGACTTCGCGCGCTGGAAGACAACATCAACAGCGTGTTTTTAGGCAAAGCGGAAACCGTCCGTCTGGCGCTCGTCGCCTTGCTGGCCGAAGGGCATATCCTCATCGAAGACGTGCCCGGCGTGGGTAAGACCTTGTTGGCCAAAGCACTGGCCCGGAGCATTGACGGGGTATTTCACCGCATTCAGTTCACACCGGACCTTCTGCCGAGCGATGTGATTGGCACCAGCGTGTTTCACCCGCCGAGCAACGAATTTGTGTTTAAACCGGGGCCGATTTTCGCCAACATTGTCCTGGCCGACGAAATTAACCGTGCCACACCCCGCACGCAAAGCGCTTTGCTGGAGGCGATGAGCGATCGGCAGGTATCGGTAGATGGTGTTACCTATCCCCTGGAACCGCCGTTTCTGGTCGTCGCTACCCAGAACCCTTACGAGTACCAGGGCACCTATCCCCTGCCGGAAAACCAGCTCGATCGGTTTGCTCTGCGGCTGCGGCTGGGCTATCCGGATCGCCAGATCGAACGCCGGGTGCTCGCCCAGCATCGTGCGGGTGAGCCGGTGGAATCGTTACGCCCCGTAGTTAGCCGCGAGGACATCCTTGCCATGCAGGCCGAAGTGCGTCAGGTACGCATGGAAGATAGCCTGCACGACTACCTGCTCGACATTGTAACGGCAACACGGAATCGTGAAGATATCCAGCTGGGCGTTAGCATCCGCGGCGGGTTGATCCTTTACCGCTGTGCTCAGGCTCTGGCTTACTGCGAAAACCGTGACTTTGTGATTCCCGAAGACATCAAACGTCTGGCTATCCCGGTTCTGGCCCACCGTATTTTCGCCGTCGGATACCGTTACAATGGCCAGCTCCAGAACAACGAACGCATTATCGCGGAGATTCTCGAGGCCACACCTGTGCCGGTGTAAATGCGGTTTATGCTGCAAGGCAACGGCGCTGCACCGCCTGCAACACGCATGACCCGAAGCGCGTAAATGCGGTTTATCCTGCAAGGCAACGCCCTGGAAATGATAACGAATGCCGGCCTTATCAGAGCAACCCGGAGTCTTTTCCGATTCGCCAGTCAGAACCCGTGGGAGCTATCGGATGGCCCAACCGCAACGAGTCCGTAGCCGCATTCGGCTCACCTGGCAGGGAGTGTTCTGGATTCTGCTGGCGGCGGTCCTGTTGACTCAGGGATGGTATCGCTCCATCGGTTTGCTGGCGTTTCTTGCTTTTTTCCTGATTGGACTGATGGCGTTGCACTTGCTGTACATTGTCGGCCTGCGGCGAGGGCTCAATCGCTTGCGAATCACGCGACGGCTTCCGGAAGCCATCGCGGCCGGGGAACCATTTTTCGTCGAGGTGGAGATCCAAAATCCCGGACCACGTCAGGTCGGGTTACGGCTCGAAGACCGCGTGGAAATTCGGGCTGCCCGGCACGCAGATGGGTCAGTGCGACTGCGGTGGTGCGATTACGTGGGGCAGTTGCGCCGAGGCGAGCGCCTGGTGCGACGGGTTCAGCATGTTTTGCCGCGACGGGGCCGGTATCGCTGGTCGGATCTGTGCGTGAGTACGGGTTTTCCGCTGGGCTTGTGTCGGCGAGAAGCCCGGTACGAATGCAGCGAGGAACGAATCGTCTGGCCCGCCGTGGGTCAGGTCAACCTGCTGCATCTGCAAACCCTCCTGGAGTGGCAGCATTCCCACAGTGCCATTCCGCGACCCTGGCACCGACCATTACCCGGAGCGGAGTTCGAGTTCCACGGTTTGCGGGAATACCGAAGCGGCGACAGTCCCCGCTACGTACACTGGCGAAGCTCCGCCCGCACCGGCAAATTGCTGGTCCGTGAAATGGAACCACCAGCCAGCGACGATTTGGTGCTCGTCCTGGAAGCCCGGCAACCACAGGTAACAGTTACGACCAGCGACGCCGCAAATTTTGACCTGGCACTCGAACAAGCCATCAGCCTGGCGGCCAGCATTGTCCTGGCGATGAATCAACAGCCAGGCCGTCGCATCGCTCTGGTCTTACTGGAACAGGAAATCCGTACTTTTGTTGCCGAGAGCGCTACGCCGGACGTGCGCCGCCTGCTCGATGCTCTGGCGCTGGTGCAAGGCAATGCGCAGCCGGTCGGCGCTTCCCCAACCAGCAATGGCGGCTCAGTTCCTGACTGGCCTGGTCTGGCCTTGCCGTATTATTTTCGCCATGCTCCCGTGCTCTGGGTCACAACTGCCTCCAGGTGTCCGGATTTCAGCAAGCTGCCTTTGCCGGTTGCCCTGTGCACAACCGCTGAGCAGGCCCGCCTCGCTGGCTGGTACAATCCGCCTATCCCTGGCAACCAGGTTCGAGCGACGTAAATTGATTTCGGGCGAGCGCAGATACGATTTGACGAGGGCCCTGTCCGCGGAATCCACCCGGGCTGATGGCGATTGCATCGGCTGGTGTCGAGCATGCACTGGACTTTCCTCCTGAGTCACTGGCTTACCTTCACATTCGCCTTGGCCTGTCTGGCGGTGGTGGACACAGCCGTGCCAGGCTGGCTGTACCCGACGCTGGTGGGAGTTTTGACCCTGCTTATGTTTTTCCCCAGGCGCTGGCATCTCAACGCGACGCTGGCGAATTTGTTTGGGCTGATGTTGATGGGATTGTGGTTGACGTGGGTGGGCTCGGAATTTTACCGTCAGGAAATCGAAGGTTTGGCGGTTGGCGATGACTGGCTCCGGGTGGGTTTTCTTCGCGGCGGAACGCTTCTTGCGCTGCTGCTGTTGGCTAAGTGGTTACGGCCATGCACTGCCGGGGATTACTGGATGATGCATGCTCTGGCCCTGGTGCAGGTGGTGCTGGCTTGCGCCACCCTGATAGCTCGGCCAGAAGACCTCGGCTATCGGCTGTTCCCCGGGCTGCTGCTGGCATACCTGGTGAGCGGGGTCTGGGCTCTGGTGGTTTTGCACAGGTGGAGCGAGACCGGTTCTGGCGATCCGGCCGTGCGAACGTCGCCGCGAGTGTGGCGTTTCTCGTCCACGGGATTGACCACCGCTGCCTGGTGGTCCGGGCTGGGAGTGATCCTGGCGGTCATTTTGTTTCTGAGCGTTCCGCGGATCGGCAGCCGCGGTGTGCCAGCCTGGTGGACGGGCGGATCCGCTTCGGTTTACCTGACCGGATTATCTGCCGGCATTGATTTGACCTCAGGAGCTTCCTTGCGTCTGAGCGATGAACTGGTCGCACGCATGGATGCTCTCGACGCTCAGGGAAACCGCGTCTGGTTAGGAGACCATCTGCGGTTACGGGTGCTGACGTGCAGTGTTTATGACCACGGAAAGTGGCGACCTAGTTCGGAGTCGGACGTTACCTACATTCCCTTCCGCTATCCGATCCAACTGCAGGGCGGGCAGTATCGTTTGCAATTTCAGGTGGACCTGACGAAACTCCCCTCCGCGGTCTGGCTGGAAAACAGCGGCGAACTGGAAGAACTACAAACCGGAACGCGCCTGCCTTTGATTCTGGCAGAACCGCATCCGGGACTGGTTCGCCCGGGTGGTATCTGGTTCTATTCGGATGCAGAGCTGGCAGGAGTGGCTTTGCGTTTACGCGAACCGAGTCTGTGGGCAGCGTTGCTGGCGGGCAGTCGCCTTCTGCGTTACGAACAACTCTACGATCCCCATTTGCCCGTCCCCGAAAGTCAACGGGAAAGCAATGTAGCAGTGCCTCCGTCTGTCCGACCCCTGTTTCCGCCTAATGTTTTGCCGAGCTTTGCTGTGCCTGGTGTATCGAGGCAGCGACTGGATGAGCTTCCCCCTGAACTGCTCTGGAGCCGACGCATCAGTCAGCTGGCGGCCAAAGTGTTGCAGCGGCATCGCTTACCTGCCGAACCGATCCCGGGCGAAAGTGCCGACCAGGTGCTCGCCAAAGCGCAAATTCTTGAGCACTACCTCGCCAACAACCCGGACGAATTCGTTTACACGCTGAGCCGCACTCGCAAAAACCCCGAACTCGATCCCACCGAGGAATTCCTGCTCGTGCCGGTCACCGAGGATGGTAAGAAGGCGGGCTGGTGTCAGCACTATGCCTCTGCCCTGGCGTTGCTCTTGCGGTCGCAACGCATCCCCGCCCGCATCGTGCTCGGCTTTCGCGGGACTGACTGGAATCCGACCTGGAAAACCCATGAAGTGCGTGCCTACCACGCCCACGCCTGGGTCGAAGCCTGGATCGGCCCACGTGAAACCGACGGCACCATCCGCCGCGGTTCGTGGCGAATGTTCGATCCCACTCCCGGTGCCGCTATCAGCACCCGGCTTTATCGCCAGGCTCCCTGGTGGAAAATGCTCGCCGATGATTTACGGTACCTGTGGGACCTCGTGGTGCTGGACGGCAGTACCGGGCAAGGCTTTCGCTCTTTCGGCACGGTGAACGCTTTGCTCGACAAGCTGCATCTCGCCGACGTTACCGATCGCGAATTACTCTGGGCGTTAGGCCGGGCCCTGGGCGGCATCACCCTGGCTGGGGCTGCCTTCGTGGTCTGGCGGCGATTACGCTCCCGCCGCGACGCTCCCCGAACTTCCTTAGCCGGACCCATCGCTCCCTGGCAACAGGCACTGATCCAGTTGCTGGCTCGCATTCTTCCGCCACGCTCGCCCGCACAATCTCTGCTCGAATACGCCGCTGCCGCTCAGAACTGGCTCTCCCAGCACGGCTGCCCCAGTTCCGAACTGGCTCGTTTACCGGTACGCATCACCGAACTGTATTACCGCTATCGTTTCGCCCAGCAACCGCCCGCCGATCAGGAACTCGCTCAATTGCAACAACAACTGTCGCACCTGCGGCAATTTATCGAACAACTGCAACCGTCGCCGAATGCTGCCGGCTCCTGAAACTTCCCGCGAACTCTCCGCACTTCAGACCGCTTCGATAACCATTTGCGATTCGATAAAATCTGACCATCGGTCAACGCGGGCGAATGTCCCGGATGCCAGAGCACATCCCTGGAGCTTTTGCACCTGACCCGCTCTGGCTCGAATTTCCTCGGCTGTGATCACGCCAGACCGCTGGCATTACTCACAACGCCCCAGGAACCCTGCCGATGCCCCACCCGACTCTTCTCGACCGTAAGCGTAGCGGCGTGCTCGTTGTGGACGTCCAGGAAAAGCTGATTCGGCTGATCCCGAACAACCAGTGCTTGGTGAACAATATCCGATTCCTCCTGCAGGTGGCTCAGCTCCTGCAAATACCCGTGCAGGCCACCGAACAGTATCCGAAAGGCCTCGGGCCTACTGTTTCCGAACTGGCCGAACTTTTGCCCACGCGACCCGAGAAGCTCGACTTCAGCTGTTGTGCCCTGCCCCAGATCGTCGCCAGCTTTCGCCAGCAGGATTGTCGTCAGATTGTTGTCCTCGGCATCGAAACCCATGTGTGCGTATTGCAAACCGTGCTCGATTTGCTCACGGAGGGATTCCAGGTACATCTGCCCGTTGACGCCGTGGCTGCGCGTTTTGCCGTGGACCACGAAACCGCCTTACGCCGACTCGAACGCCTTGGCGCTATCCTGACCACTGTTGAAACGGTAGGCTTTGAATGGCTCCGTCGAGCGGGTTCTCCAGAATTCAAAAGCTTCAGCCAGCTCGTTCAGCAACGCGCCGCCACCCTCGCCCAGCCGTGACCACCACCCCTCGCATCCGTTCCCACCGCCCGGGCTGCTGCAACACCGCCGCTCCCGGCCCAGTTTAGGCAAGCTTTCCGCGCTAAGCACTATATTCGACAAGGTTACTGGCGATCGCGCTTTAGTACCCATATTCTGGTGCCGTCCGGCGCATTTTGCAAATCTAATGTTCTCGGATGTTGCCCGCCCCCGCGAATGCCGATGAGCAGTTTATCGTTCTCGAAAGCCAGCAGGGTTGGCGTACTATAGATTCCCAGCAAGTGCGGGAATACGATATGGCCGTCGCAACATTGCTCGTTTGGGTTACCGTGCAAAACCAGCAAAGCTCCCAGTCCCCACTCCTCGCAGCCGTGGCCATACGGCTTTATCCAGTTGCCGACGATCCAAAAACCTGTCCCCTGTGGTCCTGGCCTCGTCAAAATTTCGTCGCCACTCTTGCCGCGTAGTTCGACCAGTTGCCATTTACCTTGGATAGCCCAGTATCGCTCCACCCTTCCCAGGACGAAAACAACAAGACATAAGGGCAAGACTACCATCGAAATCTTGATGGCTCGAATAGCTAATAGCCTTACTTTCGAGCTCATGCTTAGTCCCTCCGCCCGTTGCCACAGGTCGCAAGCAGCGAGTTCTAACTCTAGGGCTCATACCTCACGCGAACTATATACGATCTGTAGTCGTGCCTGCCCCAACAACAAGGACAGTTGTAGTACCACCAGATATGAACATAGACTTCAATATCGCCTTTCCAGCCGACACCTAACCCGACCCCTGCGTCCCCATAAATCTCACCGCGGCTCGCTCGAAGCGTAAAAGTCTCTGCATTGACCTGCCAGGCACCTGTCGGATTCGGAGGAGGCAACAGATCGGGTGTTACGGAAGAGTAGTCCTTGATAAGGTCGTCGGATCCCGGGTCATCGTCAAATACTCCCCACCGAATTTTACCGTCCCAGCCAGGCATGGAGCCACCGCCGCCAACACCCCCAATCCAGACGTCGAAGCTGAGCGTGTCTCCCTCCTTGAGCAAGATGGCTCCGTCCGAGGCCGTGCGAAATTTACCGACCGGCCATATGGAGACCACCGTCACTTTGAAATCCGTGGCGGCGAGCTGTACGAACGGCGACAGCGCGTTCGAGCCGGCATCATCCCAGGCACGGAAACGCGGCAGGTAATACTGCGTAGCTTCAGCGGCACCGTGCGGCTGAATCGTACCGCGAATCACGGCTTCACCGTTGGCGTCCACTTCGCCCGCTCTCCGGAGTTCGAGGCGCATAGGCGGTCCGGCCAATTCCGACGAATAGACCCTGATTACTGGTTTTGCCATGCGTTTAGAGCATGCACCTATTTCACAGCTCAGGGTTCGTACAAGCAGTCGTGTCTTGCCAACACTTGCTGCTCCTGCAGCAGCTTAGCAGCATCATCTTTCCTGGGCCGCAGCTTCATTTCACCCGGCGAAAGACCATCAAGCAGTAAAAGTAGTAATCATTGTCATCTGGGTCGGGAAAAGAGAAATCCTTTGGCCGACCCTCCCCGACCTTTGCATGGTCGAGGATTATCAGGAGATGTTCGGTGACTTCGTAAATGGCCACGCCTGGCGGCGAGTCGCGCTGATCGGGGTCAAAGGAGTCTATTCCCTTGGGCGAAAGTTGCGGCCTGAGGATAAAGCGGAACTCTATCTCTCTCTTTGAAGTACCTCTGCCGAACCGGCTGATCATTGTGTTCCCCTTGACGGTCAGGCGCATCCCCTTAAACAGCTCCTTCTGAAACTCGGGTTCCATAGTTACTAACTCCCATTCGCCCTGCATCAATTGCAGGTCTGTGTAGTACTTACTCCTAATCGGATCCAACCGCGCCAAGGTCAGCTCCGCAAGCCAGCAGATGGCCCAGCACGTAGTCAGCATAGCTATCTCCTCCCACACTTGGCCCGACGGTGATCAGAAATGCTGATTCTTTTCATGAGCAGCATTGACTTCACCGATTTGATCGGCTGACGGTCCCAGTGCCTCCGTGGCCTGACAACTCGCTCTTTCTAAGTCCGGCTAAAACCGGACAGGGATATCCCGATGGGCCCACGTCTCGAAACACGCGTTGTTGATCGAATTGCAGTTCAGGCAGTCTTTCCCCACTCATGTGTGGCATTCAACTAATCCTGCTCTTTGAATCTCTCGAAAATCCACATTCGGGTGAAGTCAGCCTCATCCTTCAGGTCGAAGCTCTGAGGGCGCAATTTATGATGATAGCATATGTATAGTCGGTCTTTCTCCAGCGAAAGAATGCCTAGCAGACAAAACGCCGGTTTTTCTAAGTCTGGCTGCTCGATCAGGTCCACCCTGACAGGTTCGCTCGAGGCGTCAATTTCGAGCCGAATGGAGCGTGGATTGCCATAGTCATCATGAAAGTACAGAAAGTTCTTGTGAATCATCCAGATTGGCCCTTTGGCGAAAGCGGTCTTGTCGACTTTACCGTCGGGTCTTTTCCCCGCCGCTTCCGTCAAACGCCATAGCCCTTGTAGCCGGCGAAGGAGTTTTTGCTCCTGTTCGGTGCGTCTATCCTGCCCAAGGCAAGCAAGTAACGGGATGCTTAGTGCAAGAGTTAGGATCACGGCCAGATATCGCATGTTGATCTCCTCCTATTCTGCCCCCGCAGTTTGACCTATGGCACCCATTTCACGGTTCTGTCCTCCAACAAGTCGAACTGCAATCGGGCGGGTTCAGGCTGACGTGGACGAGACCTGGCCGGACGGTGCAGCCAGCCCACACACAGGTCTAAAGCAGAGCGCAAAATACCCCTGTGTGTGTGTGTGTCTTCAGCTTCCGCATGACACACCTCCTTTCTGGAAAGACCCCTGAGAAATGGTACTGGTTCCGCCGCGCCTCAACTCTATTCCGGTTTGTCCTCCTCAACTCTATCCCGCTACAGGTAGCTTATCCGGCGGCCAGGGAAGCGTCAAGAGGGGCGAAAAAATTTTTTGTGAACGCGAAACCATAAAAGGCCTCACCAGGGCATTCGGGATCTCGTCCAGGGGCAGAAAAGATTTTAGCGGATGCGAAACCGTCGGGGTAACGCGGTACGATTAGCTGGTGAACTGGTCGGCAAGTCTGCGAGCATAAGCAATCGCCAGGATTTCAATGCACGTCAGGAACAAATGGCTGCTTATGGGCCAGAGCGAGACGCTCACAGGTCGGGAAATTAGCACTCGTCAGCCTAAGGGTCGCGGCGGTTAATTTTGCCGATCGCATTGGCAGTTGCCATAATGTTTGCCAGGAAGGAGACCGAACAGGAATCGCTGCTGGGCGATTCTCGTCTGAAGCGTTGCCGCAAAAGAAGGTGCGTCATGAGCACCGAAATCTAGCCTTTCTGGAAGCCATCAGGAGAAGCGGACATGGCGAAAGTGCTGAATGTGGGGATGATTGGCTACGGCTTTATGGGGCGTGCGCATTCGAATGCATACTGTCAGGTGAACCACTTTTTCGACGTGCCGTTTCGACCGGTGCTGAAAGCGGCGTGTGCGCGGAACGTGGAAAAGTTGAAAGCGTTTGCCGAGCAATGGGGCTACGAATCTCTCGAGACCGATTGGCGGAAGTTGATCGAACGGCCGGATATAGACCTGGTGGACATCTGTGTCCCGAACAACCTGCACGCGGAGATAGCGATTGCCGCAGCCGAGGCCGGCAAGATGGTGTTGTGCGAGAAGCCGCTGGCCATGAACGCCGCCGAAGGGCAGCGGATGGTCGAGGCCGTGGAAAAAGCGGGCGTGGCCAATATGGTCTGGTACAACTACCGGCGTGTGCCTGCGGTAACGCTGGCGAAACGGCTCATCGAGGAAGGTCGGCTCGGTCGGATTTTCCATTATCGGGCTCAGTTCTTGCAGGACTGGACGATCAATCCCGAAGTGCCGCAGGGAGGCACAGCGTTATGGCGGCTGGATGTGCAGGCGGCGGGCAGTGGGGTGACCGGCGATCTGCTCGCGCATTGCATTGACACAGCGCTATGGCTCAATGGCCCGATCACCCGCGTCTCGGCCATGACGGAGACTTTCGTCAAACAGCGCAAACACACACTGACCGGCAAAGTGGAACCGGTGGGGATTGACGACGCCTGCGCTTTTCTGGCCCGCTTTGCCAACGGGTCGCTCGCGGTGTTTGAATCTACCCGCTATGCTCGCGGTCACAAAGCGCTATACACGTTCGAGATCAATGGCGAACATGCTTCCATTGCCTGGAATTTGCACGACCTGCACCGGCTGTCTTATTTCGACCATCGCGATGAAGGCAAACTTCGCGGCTGGCGTTCGATTCACGTGACCGATCACGGCGGCGAACATCCGTACATGGACAGGTGGTGGGTGCCCGGTTTGCAGATTGGCTACGAACACACTTTCATCCATCAGGTGGCGGACTTCCTGACGGCTCTGGGCAAAGGTGAGCTGGCCGAACCCACTTTCCGCACCGCTTTGCAGACGCAGAAGGTTTGCGATGCGGTTCTCGAAAGTGGTCGCACCGGGCAATGGGTCGAAGTGGGCTAGCGTTTGCCGGCGACCCGCATCTAGCTTCCACAAAGCGCCGGGCTGGCGTCGAACCCGACAGGGCGCGGACACGCTGGTTCCTGCAGCAACTGAGACTGGAGGCCGGGCCTGCTATTCTACCACCGGTGCAGCCGGTCCGCGTCGCGGTGAGTTGACCCAGCCGCGGGCACCGTGAGCCTTGCGCTTGAGGCGGACGGAATTGTCTGCCAGCGCCTTCAGGGCTTTCGGCAGGTTGGAGACACGGAAGATGCCGATCGCTTTACCGTTTTTCGCGCCGGCACTGCAATAAGCGTACTCGATGTTGATGTGTTCTTCAGCGAGAGCCTCACAGACCTGGGCAACCGCTCCCGGCTGATTACGCATTTCGACCAGCAGCACGTCATGTTCGTCGAAAGGGAGGTTGAGGTTTTTGAGCACCTGGCGGGTTTTGTTCGCGTCCTCGGTGACCAGACGCAGTGCGCTGCGTTCTTTGCGTTCGGTAACGGCCAGGGCGGTGATGTTGACTTTCTCCTGGGAGATGGCAGTGCAAACCTGAGCCATGCGTCCGGGCTTGTTTTCGAGAAACACCGAAAATTCGCGTACCGTCGTGGCCATGATGACACCTCACTTTCAGCATCTGGGAAGGGCCATCCGTTTGTGCTCCGGCTGGGAAGAGTTGCCTGGCCGAGTCTTTCAGCACTCCTGACCGCATCCCAATACGTGCTGCGATTTGCACCCAATGTATTTTATTTCCCATCGCCCAAACAGGCAGCGGATATTCGGAATGGATTATGGCAAGGGCGGAGTGGATAGGAGCAACACTCGGCCATCGTGCGTGCTGATCGCCAGCTGTTTGGCATCCGGCGACCAGACCCCCGCATAACAGGTTTGGCCTATTTGCTGCCGATAGACCGGCTGGCGGGTTTCCAGCTTCCAGATTTTGACCCAGCCACCGCTACCCACGCTGAGCAGGTATTTGCCATCCGGGGACAAACGAATCTGGCTCACGAAATCGGCGTGGGCTCTCGGCCAGGAAGAACCTTTCGTCGGCACCTCGGGGTCGGTGAAATCGTGCACGACCTGACCGTTGCTTATATCCCAGAGCTTGATCTGTCCGTCGGCACCAGCGCTGAGAAATTGCGAAGCTCCGGGCAACACCGCCAGGGTGAAAACGCTGTCGCGATGACCGCGCGGAAATTCCTTTTCGTCGTAGCCACGGAACTCGCGGACGATATTGCCGCTGGCCGCATCCACCAGCCAGATTTTGCGATTCAAGCCAGTCGCCAGTACCTGTTTGCCATCGGGTGTCCAGACGACAGCATAGAGCGGCTGCGGTTGCGGTTGCACCGCCAGGTTGACTGTTCGCAAGAGCTTACCGCTGGCAGTTTCCCAGAAGCGCAGCGTACCATCGTGGCTCACCGTGGCCAGTTGCTGACCATCGGGACCGAAAGCCACTGCGTCCACCATTTGGACATGGCCCTGCAAAAGCCGCACCGGCTGGACAGAGGCAATCCGCCAGATACGCGGCAATCTGTCTCCGCTGACGCTGAACCAGACCGCATTGTCGGTGGGATGAAACGCGATGGCCGGAGCTGTGCTGGGCGGTTGCTGGTATTGCTGCAACACGCTGGCAAAACCAGCGGGCAGCGGCTGACCAGGTTGCCAGGTAACATCGAGAGCCTGTACCTGACCGTTTTCCAGAGCCGCCAACAGCACGGCATTGTTCGGCGAAATCGCCAGTGCACGTACCACCGCCGGCATTGGGAGAGTTTTCAGCTCTTTGCCATCTGCAAAGTTCCAGAAACGCAGCGATTTGTCGGTTCCGGCGGTGGCAAAGTACGCCGTATTGCGAGCGATGGTGATTGCGGTAACCGCGCCGTGCGGCGTGGCGTGCTGGCGTTCGAGTGCACCGTTGGCGAGATTGACGAAACGCACGGTACCATCGGCACTCGCGGTGAGAGCGTGGCTGAGGTTCGGTGTCAGGGCGAACGCATGAATCGCCTGGGCATGAGCCGGCACCAGTCGCACATTGGCCAGACCTAGAACCGCCAGTGCCGTCTTTTCGGTGCTGGCCAGCACGGTCGGATTGTTACCCATCCATGCCAGCTGCCGCACGGCACCGTCGAGCGAGAAAAATTGCAGCGGGCGAGCACTGTTCAGGTCCCAGACAACACATCGCCCGTCAGCGTGTCCCACCGCCAGACGGGTACCATCGCCGGAGAATTGCGTGGCGATCGCTGCGGCGTGTTGCGTCAGGCTGGGCATTTCTTTGGCGTCGGCAAGATTCCACCACCGCACCGCTTTCGCCAGACCGACCGCTACACGGTTACCATCGCGGCTCACAGCCAGTGACATCGGAGTGTCAGCGATTTCGATCTTCCGCTGGCTTTTGCCATCGGCAGACCAGAGTTGCAGGGTCTTATCAGCACCCACGCTGACGATCTGGGTATTCGGCAAATACTGCACCGCGAGCACACCGCCCGGATGCGCTAGCCAGGAGCGTAGCGGTTTGCCATCGGCGAGCTGGTGCTGATGTACTGAACCATCGGCCAGACCAAGCAATAGCTGCCCGCCATCAGGCGAAATGGCTATTGCGGCGATGTCGGCCGGCAGTTTGTCGTGAACCGCGATTTCCTTCCTCGACGACAAATCGAAGATGCGGCAATTGCGATCGGCCAGGGCAATCGCCAGATGCGTTCCCTTCGGACTCCAGGCGATTGCTCGCGGGGTCTGTGGCAGTGCCGGCAAGGCGAATTCCATTTGCGCAGAACCGGCATTCCAGACACGCGGAACACGATCGTTGCCGATTACGACCACCCGGCTGCCATCCAGTGCTGCCGTTGCCTGGATCACTCCTTCCGCAGCCGGAACCATCCGCGACGGAGGAACTGGCCAGGTCCACAACTTCAGCACGCCCTCCGCATCCGCTGTGTAAATCGCCTGATTGTTGACGTGGAACGCGACCGCATTCGGGCGGCTGGTATGAGCACCGAGCACAGCCAGCGGTTTGCCATCCGCGGTGTTCCAGACCCGCAAGGTTTGGTCTTCGCTGATACTGGCCAGGAACTGACCATTGCCGCTGAACGCCAATCCGGTCACCGTTGCCGTATGGCCTGCACACGTCGTAATGACTTTGCCGTCGGCGATATTCCAGATGCGAATAGTTCGGTCCTGCCCAGCCGCGGCGAGACGGTTTCCGTCTGGCGAAACGGTCAGGGCGAAGAGCGGTTCAGCGGCTCCCTCCAGGCTGCGTATGGGCGAAGAGATGGGCACATCCCACAGCCGCACGTGATTGATCGAATAGCTGCCCGCCAGGAGTTGGCCGTTCGGATTGAACGCAACGTGCAGTCCGAGCACCGTCCGGGTAGATGATTCCGGCGGGTCGAAGGTACGGAGCACTTTGCCACCTTCCACATCCCACAGCAGTATCTTGCCGTCAAAACCGGCACTGGCGAGCATTCGCCCATCCGGACTCCACGCCAGCTGATACACCAGTTCGGTGTGGCCGGCCAGCTCCCGTGTCGGCGACGGTTTGGCGGGGTTTTGCGCCGCGGAACTGGCCAGTCCAATCAGTGCCAGCATGATGACACTGGCCCACAATGCTACTGCGGAACCTGCCATTCGCCTGGCATCTTCGTTTCGGTAGAGCACGGGAAAAACGGGCTGCGGAAACGCATCCGAACCGGGAAGCCGACATCGGCAGCCGGGTCGAGTTGAAGCAGCGGGAAACGAATCCGGAATCCCATCTCCTTCGCGCGGAGCCACGCCGCTCCCGGCGTTTGCGTGTTTGTCCGTTGCCGCGTTTTCATGCTCCGATGGTAGTGCTGCCGGCATGCGGTTCTCCTGAACTGGAAGCGTGTCCCTGGCCACGATTTTTGCACCAATGTTCACTGGAATGCTGGCGTTCAGCAAGCAGGCGAAGTTCTCCAGGCGGGCGATCTGCGGCGAGACAGGAAAGCGTAAGCTCGCCAGTGTTGGTGGCGGGGATCGTCATTTAGTGTGCGGGATGCGGTGAGTTCCGTCAACGGCTCTGCCAGGAGCGGCGGGCGTTAGCCCGCCGTGGTTTGAGAGCATAATCGCAAACGGTAGAGGCGTGCTACACTGGTGAGGTACCGAAGCCGCGCTAGCCCGCCGTCGTCGGTAATGCAATTGCAACGGCGTCAGCTTTCTACGATTGGCTCAACCAGCCGCTTCCGGTTGCACGACGTTCATACGGACCGACTTGGCGATATGGTCAGCGCGAACACGCGTACCTTGTTGGCACGAACACACGCAGTCGCAGCAGCGGCGGACGTCAGGCCGTTGTGCAAGCGCGAGACGCTACTTACGGCCCGCTGGATGCGGTGAAATGGACTTTACGGATATTGGCCCCGGTGGCGGCATCAATGATCTTGACGGTAGTGCCCCAACTCACGCCGCGGTCTTGCAGCAGGATTTCGTTTTTGCGAGTCTGGCGGGCAACGCGAGCCAATACGTTCGCCAGTTCGCTGATCGGCACTTCCTCGCCATCCACAAACACGCGATCCTGCCCTGCCTGCCGCTCAGCGCGAACGATGATCATCGTCTGGGCAATCTGTTGCCGACTGACGCGAGGAATAGCTTCCGGCGTGTCCGTGGGCACCTGGGGCAGCATCAACGCCTTGCTCAGCTCCAGATACGTCATGGTCAAGATGAAAAACACCAGCAGCACCTGGCAAACATCAATGAGTGGCACCATGTCCGGGCTGGCGTCTTCTTCCTCGTGATGACTTTCGCCCAGGGAATCGAGTTCCTCCACCAGTTCGGCGAATTCCGGATGTTCCTCGATGGGAATCCAGCACCGTTCCTGAAGGTCGAAGATTTCGTCGCTGGTCTCGTACACGCCATCGCGCAGGGCTTCGACCAGCGCGGCGGTGGAAAGCGTTACGCTGCTTGGCGAACCGGCATGACGTACCTGCCAGGTCATGGTTGTGCCTTGCGATATTTATCGCGGACTTCTCCGGCTATGGTTTTAATCCCGTGCTCCTGCAAACGAGCCAGAATGGCTTTGACCGTCTCGGTAGGAATGTCCTGATGAGCGCGGAGAATGACGCGAGGCTCGCCCGGCTGCTTTTCCAAAAGCAAGCGTAGCTGGTAAAGCATCTGTTCCTCGGTGTTGGGATTAACCGGCTCCTCGTTGACGTAGTATTGCAGCAACTGTGTTTTCTCGTCGAGGTTCAGACCGATGGAAATCATCTCGGCCTTTTCGAGGACATAACCGTTTTCCGCTTCGGGCGTGGGGATCGCTGCACGCGATGGGCCACCACCAGCCGCATTCATCAGCCGCATCATGGTGAAGAAAATCAGCAGCACCATGCTGATGTCAATAAGCGGCACCAAATCCACTTCGCTTTCTTCTTCGTCGTGCTTCTTTCTGTCCAGGCCAAGTTCGACAGCCTCGTGAGCTTCGGCGGCATCTTCAGCGGTGGTCGGGGAAGCCTGGGCGGCGAAGTAAGGCGCGAACCATTCGTACCGCGGCAACGGTAACCAGGCAGCTGAGCCGCTTCCCGACGGCCTGGCCCGATCCTCGGGCAACAACCGACCGTCCACGATCCAATCGCAGACGACGCTATAAGGCACGGCTGGATACACCGTGCGATCGGCGGTCAGCCAGAGGTCCCAGGTTTCTGCTGCCGTGCTCATGGTTGTGTCCTTTCCGGCTCCGTCAACACCGCAGCGTCTAGATCGGGCATCTTGTGTCCGGAATCGTTACGCAGGTCTTGCTGGCCAGATGCAACATAATTGCCGTTTTAGACCGTAGTCGGTGTGGCCGAGCGGGCATCGGGTCGAGCGGGCTTCCCCTGTTTGTAAGCCTGCACGAGCAAGATGAGTTTCTGGGCGTGGGCTTTCATCTGCGTCTCGAAATTCTGCACCCAGGCTTTGAACAGCACGTAAGCAAACACCAACGGAATGGCCGTCAGCAGACCGAGTGCGGTAGCAAATAGGGCCAGGCCGATTTCCCGCGTCGCATGCGACATAGCTGCCTGACCCTCGCTGGATTGGGCCAGCGTCTGGAATGTGCCGATCATGCTGAGCACTGTCCCCAGCAAACCAACCATGGTGGCGATTTTGCCGATGGCCAGGATTGGGGGCAGCAGGAAGTTGAGCCGTGGCAAAATATCCAGCTCGATTGCGGCAGCCATTGCCCGTCGCATCGCCGCAGTGCCTTGCCTGGCGTTTTCCAGTCCGGCGACAAAAAGCCGGGTCGGAATCACCTGGCTTTTGGGCTGGGCTTTGCACAACTTCAAGGCCGCCTCGATTCCGCCTTTGTTCAACGCCTCCTGCAACAGTGGCAGGAATTTGTCCATGTCCGTCTTGCTGTGGATGTTGAGCAGGATGCGCCAGATCAGCAGCACCACTGCCGCGAAGGACATGCCGAACATGATGATCGCAAAATGCCAGTGGTCGCGTACGAAATTCAGGAAGGCTTCCATAGTGAATAACCCGTTCCCTGAGCGACCGGTCCAGAAATAAATTTGTCCAATTCCAGTGTACCCACCAATTCGCCTGCTGACAATGAGATTTTCGGAGCCGTTAGTGGGGAACGGTGGCGGTGCTTGCTTGACGATCCGATTCGGCCAGCTGGGCGCAAGCAGCGAACCGCTGTTGCAATAAAACTGGGCCAAATCGCAGGGGTTTTCGCTGGCAGAACTGTAAGCGGCGAACTGCTGTTGCAATTAAACGCCGTTAGTCCCGCCAGTGGGCAGCGACAATCGCACCGTCATCCCGCACGGCCAGGGATTGGAAAACGGCCAGCGGGATGCTGTACCGGATTGGCCGCAACGAACCATCGGCGAACACCGCATTCATGCTTCCGGGGTGTGCCGAACCGAAGCGGTAGAGCTTGCTGCCATCGGGATAATCGGCTGTGGGCGGGTCGGTGCGTGTATCCTGTGCCGGTGCGAGAGCGGCTGTGCCGACGGTATCGGGCCAGTGATTGTTATGCCAGGCACCGACATAGGACTCGTTGTCGTACCAGTTGGCACTCTGACCCACCAGGCCCGCATGAAAGCTTTTCTCCGAAATCAGCAAGGTGCAGCTGGTGCCGTCTGGCAAACCGTTCTCCAGACTGACACCGCGGCGCTCACGCCAGGCCGGCGGGTAGGCAGGGCCGCAACGAATTACCGCTCCGCTCGCAGTCCAATCCCCCCAGGGAGGCGAGGTGTAACTACTGGATTGCCCCGGAGGCACAAATGGCCCGTTCACGCCACCATTGGCGAAATAATCAATCCCGGCTCGGCCATCACTTTTCCGACCGGGACGGCGTCGGCTCGGGCAGAAATACACCGGAATCGGCGTGGTCGGTAATGGGTGCGTTGTGTCGTAACAGATCAGAGGCTCTCCCGGCGTGGCATGCAAAGCTCCCTGCTCCAGGTACGGAAGTATCTGGTAAGCCCAACTCCAATCCTGGTCAATCGGCCCGGCAGGTTGGCCATTTATCCAGGTGCGATAAAATCCAGCTCCGCCGGTGGGAAACACGCCATAATCCTGGTGGGCGGTATGGAAAGCCAGACCGATCTGGGCCAAGTGCTGGGCACAGCGTACCCGATTCGCCGATTCCCGTACCCGTTGCACGGCCGGCAATAGCAGGGCCAGCAACAGCCCGATGATCGCCAGCACCACCAGCAATTCGGTCAGACTGTGCCCGCGATATACACGCAGGCTTTTCCGGCTCAGCGCAATCACCTTCGACTTCCCACTCGCGCCATACGCCCGCCTATCGCCAGCAGGTGGCGGTTAGTCTGTTGTCAACCTTAACGCTTCCGGTTGCCTCGCTTGCACCAATCTGCCGATCTCAAATCGTGAGAAATTGACCTGCCGACGGCGTTATTGCAGCATGGTTTACGCCAATGTGCTGCCCTCGGTCGGGGTGCTCCCCTCTTGCCAGTGTAACAAGCGAGCCTCGACCTGACCAGGAGCCTGACCAGTCCATTAGCCTGACCGCAACTTCTCCGATCCGGACTGGTAAGCGCGGGCAAGACGCAATAACGCTTTCTCCTTGGCTTTGGCCTCCACGTCAACCGTCATGGCCAGGCGTTGCCAGCAGGCAGGGAAATCGGCGGGTTGGATGTAATCGGCATGACGAGCGGGATCCCGGCTTCGCCAACCGCCGCGGGGACTGGAAATGTGGAAAATCGGCTCACGATCCCAGGTGCTCCAGGCCAATTCGGTCGCCCGCTCGACGCTCAGGTCATCCGGATTGCAACGGTGATGATGTACGTCGTAAACCAGCGGTATCTGCAAACTCCGGCAAATCGGCAACAGATCGCGCACCGTGTAGATATGGTCGTCGTTTTCCAGCGTTAAACGCCGGCGAATGGATACGGGCAGACGTTCGATGTGATGGGCTAATCGGCGCAGTGCTTCTGCTTTGTCCCCGTAAGCGCCGCCAGCGTGGATATTGATCACGTCGGCACCGAGCACCTCGGCTAACTCAGCGTGCATGACCAGGTCGCGAATCGCCGCCTGCACCACTTCCGGTCGCGGACTGTTGAGCAGCACGAACTGATCCGGATGGAAACTGAGCCGAATCCCGTGTTCGGCAGCGAAACGCCCAGCCGCGGCCAGATGGTGGCGAGTACGCACAGGCAAATCGGCCAACCGATAGGCGAATTGTTCGTGAGTAGCCAGCGGGAGCAGATCGCTGCTGACACGAAAGGCACGAATGCCCAACCGCTGACAATGCCCCAGTGCTAACCGCAGCATCTTCGCATTGTGCTCTGCCAGAGCGCATAAGCGGTGCCATGCGGCAGCGCTGGGTAATTTGCTGAGGATTGTCGCAGTGGTCGTCCGGAAACGCACCTCCGCCACACCTACAAACAAACAGCACAACCCCAGCCGACATCGGCCGACCATCAGAGGTGAAGGTTCCCGAGGCATGCGTGCCATGAGTGTTACCAGAGTGTGCAGACGTTCCAGCGGCCCGAAGGCGATTTCGCACCAGTCGGATTCAGCCGATTGAGGCGCAAGTGACTGATCCCCGAACTCGCTGAACGGAAACGGTGCCGGGTATTGTGCCGAATCTGCACTGAAGATCGGTATTGGCTCATCCGTGGGCAGGAAGGACATGCGGATTCCTTTCCACGATCGGAACGGCAATTATATCCAGATTTTGATGCGGCTTTTCAAATGATCGGGCAGGCGTTTTTCCAGATAGCGATGCACCTGTTGGGGATGATAACGAGTGCTGAAGTGGCCGACGATGATCACTTCGTTGCGGAAGCGGTCTGCCCGTTCCAGCAAGTCGTCCAGATGCATGTGGCCGAACTTGTGAATCTTGTCCTTTTTGTGCGAGGGCAGGATGAAACTCAGCTCGGTAATCAGGATTTTGGCGTCGTAGAGCGTTGGGTAGAGGTCGAAGACTTCCGGACTGGTGTCGCCGGTGTAGGCCAGTACTGGTGTGCGTACCTCGCGGGTCACTTCCACCCCGCTGAGCCGCAGATCACGAATTTTCTCACCGGGCAGGCCGTGATATTCGGGTTTGAGCTTGTGCCGGCGATTCCAGACCAGGTATCCGACGGAAGGGACAGTGTGGGCAGTGCGAAAGACGCCGATGACATATTCGCGTGTCAATTCGATTTCGTCGCCGGGTGACACGCCATGGAGCTGACAGGTGAGCCGACCACGATCCAGATGCTGCCAGACCCGCAATAAGCGTTGTGTCCACTCCAGGCATTCCGCGGGTAAATAAATTGCTGGTGGTTCCATCCGCATCATTCGCCGTCGGGCTATATACACCGGCAGACAGGCAGCGTGATCCAGGTGCGTATGGGTAATCAGCCAGGTGGGCATGTTCATGAAGTCCCACGGCTGGGCACCCAGATCGAAGCCGATCTTCAATTCGGGGATTCGCCAGTAAGTTTGCACCGCGGCCCGGGAATAGCCTTCAATCGTCAGGCCGGCGTGTTGCAGCGTCAGGATAGGGGCATTCTCGACCATAGCGATTAGTATAGCGGAGCGGTTAGCCGCTGATTTTAGTCAGACGCTCAGCGCCGAAAGTTCGGGGGAGCCAGCTACCTCAGCGGATTCGTGCTGATTCGCCGGAGCGACCTCCGCTGCCCTTGCGCCATAACGACCGGTCAGCAAATATGGGCGCCCCGAGTTTCTACGTAAACGGCATAAAGCGATTGACTGGCGGTCATGAACAAGCGGTTGCGTTTCGGTCCGCCGAAACAGACATTGCTGCAGATTTCCGGCAGGCGAATCAGACCGATGCGCGTGCCATCGGGAGCGAAAATGTGTACGCCATCGTAACCCTCGCCCACCCAGCCAGCCGACGCCCAGACGTTGCCATCAATATCGCAGCGAATACCGTCGGCCAAACCCGCTTTGCCGTCCATTTCCATCGAGACAAACTCACGTCCCTTGCCGAGTTTTTTTCCGTCCTTGACCTCGAACACCATGATGTTGCGGGGCGCTTTTTCATAATGCGATGCTCCGGTTTCCGCCACGTAGAGCAGCTTGTAATCCGGCGAGAAGCACAATCCGTTCGGCTTGTACATTTCGTCGGTCATTTTTTCGATTTTGCCGGTCTGCGGGTCAATGCGGTAGATGGCTTCCTTGAGCAGGAGTTCGCCCTTGTGCCCTTCGTAGTTCATCAGGCTGCCGTAACCGGGATCGGTAAACCAGATGCCGCCGTCGGGATGAACAACCACGTCGTTGGGAGCGTTGAGGGGTTTGCCCTGGAATTTGTCAGCCAGGACGGTGACCGTGCCGTCGTACTCATAGCGAACCACGCGGCGATTGCCATGTTCGCAGGAAATCTGCCGGCCCTGGTAGTCGAAGGTGTTGCCGTTGCTATAACCAGCGGGCTTGCGAAAAACGCTGACGTGACCGTCTTCGTCGAGCCAGCGGAACTGGCGATCATTGGGAATATCGCTCCAGACCAGATACTTGCCGACACCGTTCCAGGCCGGGCCTTCCGCCCAGAGCATGCCCGTGCAGAGGCGTTGAATGGCCGTGTTGCCGATCTTGTACCTGGCGAAGCGTTTGTCGAGCACGACGATGTCCGGATCGGGATAGCGCACCGGTGGAGCGTTGGGGCCGTAATCGCGTCCCATTACCATTCCTCCCACAAAGGCCAGACCGGCGGCCAGGAAACGCCGGCGATCGAATCGGTCGGGCAGCAATGGCACTTCGCGGCTGGAGCGGCAGGCCAGGCGCGAAGTGCTCTGGCTAAAATCAGGTGCCTTCGACATGGTGGAAGCTCCTGGTGTTGTTGCGGGAACTGGTGAAATCGAGCGGCCATGCTTGGCCTGGTCCCGCCACTTCTGGCGTGAAGATACGGAAAGCAACGCTTCCGGCCAGATTGCCGACGGAGATCATGTTGCCCAGTCCATGGCTCACGGGCACTACAATAGCGCCGAAGGAGGCACACGCTCATGCCCCGCGAACCGATCTTGAAAAGCGGTCTCGATGCCGAAACCCGAGCCCGCGACGATGCACTACGCCCAAGACGGCTGAGCGAAGTCATCGGCCAGAAAGCGGTGGTGGAACGTCTCCGCATCGCCATCAACGCCTGCAAAAAACTGGGCGAGCCGCTCTCGCATATTCTGTTCGATGGCCCGCCTGGCCTCGGCAAAACCACGTTTGCTACGGTCATTCCTAACGAACTGGGCACCACGATTCAGATGACCTCCGGCCCGGCACTGACGAAACCGGCCGATCTGATGCCCTACCTCACCAATGCTGAAGAAGGCTCGATCCTGTTCATTGACGAAATCCACCGTTTGCCGCGCGTGGTCGAAGAGTTCCTCTACTCGGCGATGGAGGATTTTCGTGTGGATTTGGTGCTGGGCGAAGGTTTGCATGCGCGAACGGTGTCCTTGCCGCTGAAACGGTTCACGCTGATCGGTGCCACCACCCGCAGCGGTATGCTCAGCGGGCCTTTACGAGACCGCTTCAAGATGCACGAGCATCTCGAATTTTACAGCGACGACGAGCTGGCCGAGATTATCCGCATTAATGCTCGCAAATTGCAAACGCCCATTGAAGAAGAAGCCGCCTGGGAAATCGCCCGCCGCAGTCGAGGCACACCCCGTCTGGCCAATGCCCGACTCTGGTGGGCACGCCACTATGCCGCCAGCGAACATGAAGGAGCCATTACTTTATCCATTGCCCGCGCTGCGCTGGAAATGGCTGAAATTGATATTGCCGGACTCGACCGCCAGGACCGACGCTACCTGGAAGTGTTGCTGGACGTGTTCGGTGGTGGACCCGTAGGGGTCGAAGCGCTCAGCGCCACACTCAATCTGGCTCAGGATACCCTGGCGGAAGAGATCGAACCGTATCTGCTGCGGGCGCAGTTTATCGTGCGGACACCGCGCGGCCGACTGGCTACGCCCAAGGCATACGCCCATCTTGGCCGACCGCTTCCCGGCGAAAGATCGCCCCAATCCCAGGGCGATTTATTCAATTGAGCTGGCCGGTCGGGCGAGGCGGAAGTTCCTCCCGGTTGCGGACGGTGAAAAAACGCGGCCAGCTACTCTTGAGGTGGCGTGTGAGAAGTTGAGGGAGTAGGTGACCCGCGGTGGCGCCACCATTTCCCAGCCACCAGGCCCAGCACTGCGGTCACCAATGCCGCTGGCCAGAACCGCCCCGGCAACAGGTCGGTCAAAAGGAAATCTATGCCGACATAGCATAACAGCAAACCGAAACCACGCCGCAACCACACCCCCGCGATCTGCGGCGCCAACACGGCACCCAGGTAAGCTCCCACGGCAAAACCGAGGATGATCCCGGGCACCGCCTCCAGCCGCATCTGGCCGTGGCGATAGTATTCAATCGCCGCAAACAAACCGATAGGCGGAATCATCGCCGCCAGCGTTGTCCCCTGGGCTTCGTGCTGATTGAAACCGAATATGTAAATCAGAATCGGGATGAGCAAAATTCCGCCGCCAATGCCGAATAATCCGCTCAGGATACCGGAGAGCAGCCCGGCCAGGACGAAAGCCATCGCCCGCATCGCGTCCTCCTGAACCAAAAGCAGCAGCCTTCCTGACCTTCCTTTGCCTCATGGAGAGGGTTGTGCCGAGTGACATTATGCTGGCACTTTGGAAGGGTTCATGCCAGCTCGGCGCCGGCGAAACTCCGCCAGCACCGGTCGCGGTTGCCCATGAGCATCGAACAAACCGCCGTGCGGCACCAGATGGGGTGCGGTATCGCTGGCATCCAACCAGGTGATTCGCTGCACTTTCGGTTGTGCCAATCCCAGGTCAAGTAATGTCCCCGCCCATGCCGCTTGCCAGGACTCCGAGGCTGGTTCAAAAATGTTCTGGTCAGGCGGATCGGCCAGTGGATCGGTCTGGGTCGCTGCGGGTAGTCCGAAAGAAATCTCCAGTTCGAGGGGCACTTCTGCAAATCGCTCCAGCAGAAGCTGGATGCTCACAGGTGGACGCAACCAGGTTCCACGCGGTTCGCAGCCAAAGATCACTTCCAGGTCTATGGTGGTGATGCCCGTATCGGCACGAGCAATCCAATCAGCCAGAAGCAGCGGTATGGGCTGTTCTGGAAATCGAGCGGCTCGCTCTCCCCAGGGTTGCGCCAGACCCAGACGGACACGTTTGCCTGCCAGCAGTCGTCGCACCGGGCGTAACAACTGCTCCAGAACAGCCAGGCCGTCTTCGAGACTGCGAGCGGAAGGCAAAAAGTTGGCCGACGCGACGACATACCAATCCTGCACCGCCTCGCCCCAGCGATGCACTGCCCGAGTCAAAAACCAGATCGCCCGCTCCAGCACGGTTCCATGTGCTGGATTGTCCGACCACCAGTGTTTGTGAAAGGAATCGGAGGCAAAATCGAAAAGCGGCCCCACGCACACAGGCCAACCCTGTTGTTGCCACCAGGCGATTAGCCGCTCCTGCTGACGCCAGAAGTCCTCGCTTTCCAGCAGGGAAGGATTGAAGGGAATCGGTATCCGCACACCCTGGAAACTTTCGCGTAGCTGCTCATACTCCTTGGCCGGTGGTGTCCGAGCCGACCAGCACAGATAAAACGGCACCGGTCGTCGTTGCTGACGGATGGGCGTGAGCCGCTGGGATACCTTCAGCGTCCACTCCCGACTGAGTTCCAGCGCGGTCATCAGAGCATGTTCTGCAAGCGCCTGAGAAGCCTCGGAATGCGGCTCGGCAGAAAGCAGCAGTTCGCTTACTCCCTGCCGTAACCGGGTGCGCAATTCCGCCATCAGCTCCGGTTCCACTTCGCTCCAATCCTCGATGGCCTCACGTATCCGGTACAACTGACCACGAGCCAGTTCTCGGAGCAAATCGTAAGGTTGAGGCGAAGGAAGTAACGTCGTGGTACTCAACATCCACACTTCGCCCATCGCCGACCAGGGAATGCAAGCGCTGAAAGGAGCGATTCGTTCCGCTGTCCGCAAAACCAGTTCTCCCTCGGTAACCTCAGCACGGCTGGGAATCGGGTAACTTTCCGCACCATACGTCAGATAAGCGTGCTGAAGCCCGGAACGTGCTGCCGACGGCAAGTTCGCCGGTAGCCGAAATCGCAGTTCTTTCATGTACCTTCCTTTTGTAGTCGGCGAGCCCGGCGCTTCTGGTAAAAGAGGACTTTCTCTGGCCTTACCGCAATGCTGGAATCGTCTGTGTTTCTATAGAGTTTACCCAAGCCCGATGCAATCGCAAACGCTCAAAAAAAGTGTTAGATGCAGGTCCAACGGCAAGCGATAGGATTTCCGCCTGCACGTCTCTTACACCTGCCAGGGCGGTAATTTCTTGGCGATTGGCCTTTTTTCCAGGCGAGCATAGCGGGGCAAACCGTACTCATCCTCTGGGACCTCCACGCGCCCCTGCAACAGCGGCCGGGCATAACGTCGAAAAGCATCGCTGATGAAGTACCCGCTGGCGTCTATGAAATTCTCGGGCAAGCGGCGTGTCAGGTTCGCCACCTTGCCGAGTTCGATAAGCGTCGGCTCTGCCCGATAAGGATCGTCACTGATCCGCTTCAGGCCAATAGTGTAGCCGCTCTGCCCCTCGATAGCGTAAACCACTGCCGCCTGACCGCATCGCATAGCCTCATCGCGGTCGGTAAGCGACATCCAGTGTGCCGCGTTTCGCTGCTGGGTGCCCGGCAGGTTGTAACGGCTTCGCACAGGGTCATCTGCTTTGCCCTGGTACAGCCCGGCGGTGAAAACGCGAGTGCTGGCGATTCGCAGCCTTTGCTGAATCTGATAGTGGAGATAAGCAGCGGCTCCACCGAGTTGAATGTGACCGAAATGATCTTTCTGCGTCTCGGGTCTTTCGCTGTCCCTGAGCAGCTGCGCGAACATTTCCGACAGGTACTGACCATTCTCCGTGCGAAGCCCTTCGCTGACGGCCACAAAGACTACATGTCGGCGGCGCAATTCCTTTTCCAGATCGCCCAGAAAACGATCCAGCTGGAAAGGCCGTTCGGGAAACAGAATGAGATGGGGTGCTTCTTCGTCGGTGGTGCGTGCCAGGCCTGCGGCAGCAGCTAACCAGCCGGCATTCCGTCCCATGGTTTCGACGAGCACCACCTGGTGCTGCGTACACATAGCTTCGGCATCGAGTCCGGCTTCACGCACAGCTGTTGCCACATATTTGGCAGCGCTACCGTAGCCTGGACAGTGGTCAGTTTCCATCAGGTCGTTGTCAATGGTTTTCATCACGCCCAGCACACGCAGATCGTAACCGCGGTTTCGGGCCAGCTGGTGCACCTGCAAAGCCGTGTCCGCCGAATCGTTACCGCCGATGTAGAAGAAATAACGGATGTCGTGGGCCGCAAATACCTCCAGAATGCGATTGTAATCGCGTTCCCGCACCTTATAGCGGCACGACCCGATAGCCGCTGCCGGCGTCCAGGCCAGCGCTTCGATGGCCTGGGGCGACTCGGAGGAAAAGTCGAACAATTCCTCCCGCAGCACTCCCAAAATGCCGTGGCTTGCCCCATAAATAGTCCGCACGCAATCGTATTGCCGCAGTTGCGTCAGAATACCATAAGCGGTGGCATTAATCACAGCGGTTGGCCCGCCCGATTGCGCGATGATAGCGTTTCCTTTCAAGCTCATGGTCATGGTTACGACTCCCGAAATTACCAGGCCCAACCAGGCAGCTTTCCCGTGGTATCATAGGGACAATCACGTCCGTTTGCATAGCCTGGCGCTGTTGCGAGACATTCCGCCTAGGTGATACCAGCTCCCGCGGCATCGAAAATGATTCTACCGTTGATGCACACCAGGCTGGGAAGGGTGTCCGTTTCCAGAAGCGTTTGTAACGGGTCGGCGCCAGTGCGACAATGGAGCGGAATGGCAATAAAATCGGCAAGGCGACCGGAAACCAGGGCACCGGTTTCCGGCCAGCCGAGCATTGCCGCTGCTTCGGAAGTGGCCAGACGCCACAACTGCCAGGCGGGCACTGTCGGTGAGTTTTGCCAGACAAAACGCAGTTCTCCCAAAATGCTCAAATCCGGACTGGAAGCACGGCTATCGGTGCCGATGGCTACGGGAATACCGCGACGGAGTAACTCCGGCCAGGAATGCGGTGCATGTCCGAAGTATGCATGGGTGCGCGGACAAAACACGACACCCGCCCGGCCCGACCAGTTGGCCAGTCGCTCCAGTAACTCCCCGGTGGGATAGTTGAGGTGAATGAAAATCACTCGTGGTGCCGATCGCAGCATGTCCAGGATTTGCCCATAGCCAGCGCACAGACCGCCTGCGTCCCAGACGCCGAGTTGTTCGAGCCAGTGGCGAAACGGCCCGCTTCGCGATTCCAGTAACGACTGCTCCTCGCGGAACTCGGCCAGATGCACTGCCACGGGAAGATTCTGTCGCGCGGCCAGTCGGAATAAACCTCGGCGGGTCGAATAGGGAGCGTGCGGACTCAATCCGTAACGACACTGGGTACTGACCACGGCTTGCGATACGATGGTTTTCGCGTGCTGCCAGGATTGGCGGGCTCGAGTTTTCGACAGGCCGAGAATTTCGCAAAAGATGGTCGCTCGTAACGGCGATTGGGCCAGGGTAGCGACTGCTTCGCCACTGGCAGCAATGTCGCCGACCAGAGTTACGCCATACCGCAGTGATTCGGTGATGCCTTGCTGCACCGCTTGCCTCACACTTTCCGGCGAGCACTGGCGGCGATATTCAATCACACGGTTCAACCAGGACCAGGCGTCACCGGGAAACTGCCCGGCTTGCATGGCGGAGAGGTCGAGGTGAGTGTGGGCGTTGACCAGACCGGGCAGGAGAATGGCGTCGCCAAGGTCGCGCTGGGCCAATCGGCGTTGCCCTGGATAAACTCCTACGATCCGCTCCTGTTCCCAAACCAGCAAAGCGTCCTGGATGACGCGCTCTAGACCGTCAAACAGCCAGCGAGCACCAACGCTAGGCATAAGAATTCTGCATCGTGTTCAGAGCGGGAAGCGTAAGTCTTCTGTGCCTGCTGGTCGGCATCGTAAATCCCCGTCGCTTCCATGTGCAGGTTACTGTGTGAGCCTTCCCGTGCCAGTCGGTTGCGTGAAGCTTCCTGCTTCACGGCAAGCGAGTAAGCCGGTTTCCTGGCCAGCGTCGCAGTAAGCCGAGCAATTCGAGTTGCACCACTGCCCGACCAAGCTCCTGAGCAGACAGGCCGGTTTTCTCGGCCAAACCATCGGCGTCCTGCGGTTCCGCAGTCAAAGCGTCGTACAGTTTCCGTGCATAGTCGGGCAGACCCGCGAGCAGAGAAGCATTCGGACTCGGCCTAGCCCCAACCTGGGGGGCACTGGCGGGTTCGGTGTTGCTCATGCCGGTGAGAGCAGCGCCTGTATTCGGTTTGACACCCACCGTGCTCCGAGACGTTGCGGCGGACGAGCCGCTGCTCGCCGAGACAAACAAAATGCCCTGGCGATCGCCGATCGGTTTTTGTCGGAGTATTTCCAAAATTTCGCCAGCATCCCGGACAGGAGTGGCACCTTGGCGTAATAAATGCACGATGCCGCCTGCGGTCGGGCTATCTACCGGGCCCGGCACAACAAACACTTCCCGGCCTTGCTCTGCCGCGTGTCGAGCGGTGATCAACGCTCCGCTACGCTCTCCCGCTTCGACTATCACGACGGCCTGACACAACCCGCTAATGAGCCGATTGCGGGCCGGGAACATTTCCCGTTCCGGTGGCATTCGCATGGGTTGTTCGCTGATCAGTGCACCTTGCCGGACGATGCGTTCCGCCAGTTCTTTGTGTTCCGGCGGATAAACGCATAATAGCCCGCCGGCAAACACGGCAATCGTGCGGCCACCGTGATCCAGGGCGGTTTGATGAGCGATGCCGTCAATGCCTCGTGCCAGTCCGCTGACAATGGTATAACCTGCCTGCACCAGACCGGCGACCAGGCGCTGGGCGATCCGCCGACCGTAATCGGTACACAGACGCGAGCCGACTACCGCAATGCACGGCTCGTTCGGCATGAGCTGGCCACGCACGTACAGTAGCGGCGGGGCATCGGGTAAGGGTCGCAGCGCCTCAGGATAATCCGGATCGTGCCAGCCGATTACCTGTACCCCGGCGGAGGTGATGTCGGCCAGTTCCTGTTCGAGCGGTGCTCGTTCGAACGCCAAAAACAGTCCATCCGCGAGTTTCTTCGGCAGACGTGGCACCTGGGCAAATGCTTCGGCGTTGGCTTGCAACACTTTCTGCGCCGAACCAAAATGTTCTATCAGTGCCCGCGTCAAGCGGGGACCCAGACCAGCAACCAAACGCAAGGTCAACAAAGCACGGGTTTCGGCATCCACCTCGGCTTCCTGCGTCGCTAAGGGGAAGTTCGTCAGGATACGGCGGCCTCCGGGCAATTGCAGCCGACCTGCGATTCTCAGGCAACCAGAAGCTACCCTGGCTTTTGCGGAGACTTGTCAGGCGGTTTAGCGGGTTTAATAACCGGCTTCTGTTCTGCCGGTTTGGCTCCCGATGGAGCAGGCGGCTTGGATTCGGTGGGCGGCGTTTTCTCGGGCTCCTTCGCCAGTCCCAATTCGACGTGCAGACCGGGCACAGCAGCCTGCAGTTTCCTGGCCCCGGCTTCGGTCACCTTCGTGTCCCAGACATACAATCGCCGCAGGGTCTTGAGCTGAGCCAGTTCCATAAGGCCCTGGTCAGTTACCTGAGTGCCATACAGGTTGAGCACCTCCAAATGCCGCAGGGCCGTTAATGATTTCAGCCCGGCATCGGTAACGGCGGTTTTCTGCAACTTGAGCACGCGCAAATGGGGCAATTTCGCCAGCAGTGCCATCTGGCTGTCACCGACATTGGTACCGGCCAGGTTGAGTTCGACGAGATTGGGAATTTCCTGGAGCCAGGCAAGTTCCTCGTCTCGCACGGGTTGATGGCGGAGGCTGAAATCGGCGTAGAGCCAGTTGGTGTTCATTGCCAGCCGCAACACCAGCACGCCGGCTTGTTGCAAGCGAGCGACGGCTTGCTTTTCCGCGGCACTGATGGGCAAACCTTCTTCTGGCAAAGACGATTTATCCTGGCCTGCCCCGACGGTGAAAAAAGCCAGCAGGCAAGCACTGACCAGCACGGCGGCGCGAAACATGGTTCGCTCCCGTTCCCTGCCCGATGATGGCACTGGCGAGCCGACTATTGCCAGGGCGAGAAATCGGTGGGCTTCAGGTAAATTGAAATCACACCGGTCTTGGGCACGACCAGCGGTCCACCGGCTTTTTCCTCCGATTCCTTGCGGACGCGCTGCCACTCGGGGTCTTTACCAAACGCCGCGAATGACTCCTTGGCCGCCTCCACGCTTTTATGTGCCAGCATGTAGATCAGCTTCCGATCGGCCTCTTTCTGGCCCGGCAGCAAACCCCAGTAGGCGAGATTGACCATGCCGTGCTTGGCAAACAATTTCATGGTGTGGTTGCGGAAGCGTTCGTGCAAAGCCTGCAGCCGACCCGGTTCGGCGGTGTAGATGCGCAACTCAAAAATACGCCCACCGCTTTTATCCGGCTTAATGGCCGGTGAATAGTCGGTAGCCTGCATAAGGTACGATTCCACCTTGGTAACCAGCCGTCCTTCCTTTTCCGTTTCCGCCCGAACCCGTTGCCACTCGGGGTCGGCACTAAACTCTTTCCATGCCTTTTCGCGCGCCTCGGCACTGGGGAAAGCGACGATGTAGATCAGCCGCTCATCCTGCTTGTCCACCGGCACCCAGTAGCCGATATTGGTCATGCCGTGCTTTTCAAACAGTTTGGTGGTGTGCTGGCGGAAGCGTGCCAGCAGCGCCTCCATTTTGCCAGGAGCGGCGTGATAGATGCGGAGTTCATACACCGGCCCCGAAGCCGTCTGCGCTGCCGGTGCAGACATTGCCAAAGCCAGAATCATCGTGGCCCACATGGTTTTCCCCCTGTTGTTTGAGTAGTCAATCGTGGAGGTGGCCCCTGCACCCCCAAAGATTGCGGTTGGAGAGCAAGCGCTTTACCGACCCGGAGTCCGAAGCTGATTACACCGGCAATTTCCAGGGAGCACGCCGCGGTCGGGAAAGCATCTCATTGGCCTGAGCATCGTCAAAGCGGTGGGTCTTGGGATCCCAGCGAAGTTTTTTGCCGGTCCGCAGTGCAATGACACCGATATGGCAAACGATGACCGAACTGGCACCGACGGTGGCATTGCAAATCGGCTGCTGACGATTCCACACACAGTCCACAAAATTCTGCATGTGATTGGTCGGCCGACCCGGATACAGTTCCTGTTTGAGTTTGATCGGTTCGGAGAGGATTTTCGCGTCGCTGGCTACCAGCAAACCGCGGCTGACGAAAATCGTCCCTTCCTCGCCGACAAACAGTACGCCATTCTCGTTACCGCTGATGGCTTCCACTTTCCCGACGGGCTTGCCTTTCTGGAAGCGGGTGGGTAATTCGCCGCGGGCATTGACCAGCCCTTTGACCGTGGTACCGCCGCCACTCATGGCGATGACACGGGTACCGTCTTCGTAAGTGTACTGCACCTTGAAACGCGGATGGCAATTGTAGCCGTCGTTGCCGGGGTAAGGCGGATCCGCCTGCAAGACCTCCACCAGTACCGGGCCAGAACCATCTTTATCGAGGGCCCATTGCGCGATATCAATGTGATGGGCGCCCCAGTCGGTCATCTTACCGCCGCTGTATTCGTACCACCAGCGGAATTCGTAGTGGCAGTTGGTTTTGCCATCCTTGTAGCGATAAGGAACCTTAGGCGTCGGGCCGAGCCAGAAATCCCAATCCAACCCTTCCGGTACCGGTGCTTCCGGGATCGGTCCGCTGGTGGGATTGTCGCCGATTCGGCATTCGATCAGCTTCACGCGACCGATACGCCCGGCGCGAACCGCTTCCACTGCCAGACGGAACATGCCGCCGTATTCGGTGCGTTGCTGGCTTCCGGTCTGCAACACGCGACCGGTGTCTTTAGCCACTTTTTCGACGGCTAATGCTTCCTCGACGGTGAGTGTGAGCGGCTTTTCACAATAAACGTCCTTGCCGGCTTTCATCGCCTCGATGGCAATCTGAGCATGCCAGTGGTCGGGCGTGGCGATGACCACGCAATCAATATCCTTGCGTGCCAGCAATTCGCGGTAATCGCCGTAAGGAGCGTCGAACTCCTTGAATCCCTGCTGGCGCACCACCTCGACTGCGCGGCGACGATGCCGTGCATCTACGTCGCAACCGAGAACATACGTGATCTGTCCGGATTGCACGCTGGGTCGGGAAGCATTGATTAGTTGCAAGCCCCGACTGGCCGGACTCCCCACACCGACAATCCCGAATCGCAACACGTCCTGAGGTCGGCGAGCCGCTTGTTGTTTCTCCTGAGCATAAGCGAGTTCCTGGGCGTACCAGCCTGGCAAACCCGCTGCCATCAGAGCACTGGCAGTGCGTTGCAGAAAGCCACGCCGCGACAGAGTTCCCCGCTCCCACATGGTTTTGCCTCCTTTTTACTCCCGGCGATTCACCGCCCGTTTGAGCGCTCGTGTGGTGCTCCCGTCTGAGCACTGGCCTGGTGTTTGGGCTTCGAGATACCCAGCAGCACCAGTTTGCGACAGAGCCGTATTCTACAGGAATGTTTCGCCGCGACTATGGGCAAGGGTTGCGGTGCAGGTCCGCGGCAGTTTTGAACGCCCGAGCAGGCGAGCACTGCGTCTCGCATGCGCTACTGCGTTTATTAGCGCGATGAGGACGGGGCGGATTCCAGGTAAACGCGATTGGCAGCGGCAACGGCTGCTCCTTCGGTGATCCGCACACCCTGAGCGAGCAGGCATTGTTCCAGTGCCGCTAGGAACAACAGCACGTTGTTGGCACGACAGGAATAGCCCATCAATCCGATTCGCCAGACGCGACCCTTGAACTCTCCCAGTCCGCCACCGATTTCGATACCGAAACGTTCCAGCAGCATTTTGCGTGTTGCCACGTCGTCCGCGCCGGCAGGAATCCAGACCGCGTTGAGTTGTGGCAGCTGATGACCTTCGACAGCGGCGTAGCGAATTCCCAGAGCCGTCAGCCCTGCTTTCAACGCGCGGTGGTGCAGTTGGTGCCGGGCAAACCGGTTTTCCAGCCCCTCCTCCTGCACCAGCCGCAACGCTTCATGCAGCGAGTAAATCATCGTAATCGGGGCGGTGTGATGGTAGAACCGCTCCTGGCCCCAGTACCGTTCCACCATGCTGACGTCCAGATACCAGCTCTGGACGGGTTGACGCCGGCGGTGGATCACTTCAACTGCCCGCGGGCTAAAGGTAACCGGTGCCAACCCCGGAGGAGCACTCAGGCATTTCTGCGTGCCCGAATAAACGGCATCCGCCTGCCAGCGATCCACTTCGACGGGAATACCGCCCAGCGAAGTAACCGTATCCACCAGAAGCAGCGTGTCGAACTCGTGGCAAAGAGCACCAAGTCCCTCCATCGGCTGGCACGCACCGGTGGAAGTTTCCGCATGGACGATCCCCAGCACTTTGGGACGCACCTGCCGCAGAGCCTCACGAATCTGGTCGAGCGGAAAGACATCTCCCCACGGTCGTTCGAGCACCGTAACTTCGGCACCGGCACGCCGCGCCACATCCACCATACGCTGGCCGAACACGCCATTGACGCACACAATCATTCGATCCCCTGGTTCAATCAGGTTGACGACGCAGGTTTCCATGCCTGCGCTGCCGGTTCCGGAAACGGCAAAGGTAAGCGGGTTCTGCGTCTGGAAGACGTAGCGGAGCAACTCCTGCGTTTCGTTCATCAAACTCAGGAACTCCGGGTCAAGATGGCCCACCAGAGGCGTAGCCATCGCTCGCAACACACGGGGATGAACATCGCTCGGTCCCGGCCCCATAAGGATACGTGGTGAAGGACGCAATTCGCTAACCGTTCGGGTCATGCCTGGCTCCTGTGTTCGAGAAAATAGGCTCGCAGCACCCATTACTGCAAGGACGACCGAATGCCCCAATTCCGGCACGAAAGCCCGTGCCCGCCAATCTCAGCCGCAGCATGCCGGGGCACATCGTGCCAAGCGATTGCTGAAGCAGACCGGCCCATTCCCGGCCTGGCGGTCAGGCGTGTTGTATGCGCACTCGCCAAGCAAGCCAACTCACCGTGCACCTGCGCCGGGTAAGTTTCCGCGAAAAAGACCGGAACAGCAACGTGCAACGACCCACCTTCGGCAAGCTGTGCCGCCAGACCGAACCAGAGCGGTAGGCCCGTAAACCGCGTGGCAAGTTGCGGTCCTGTACGAGGTAGTTAGCCGCAACGGTCAGGTTTACGACGACCTTCGGGACCACGCATAGCCAATTACGATCCTGTACGAGGAGCAGGCGCGGATAGGCAGACGCGCAACGAACCACGTCAGCGCACCGGTGTCGCCTGTGGTGATCCGTATCTTCGTTCAGCCGGGTCGGCGCACGCGCGACAAACAACGCCAGCGCCCCGGCAACTCAATCCGCTAGATTCACCGCGTCAGGCAGTGGGTCGGCGCCCGCGCGACAAACAACGCCAGCGCCCAGGCAACGGATACCGTGGCAGGTACCCGACCGCATCCAGGATGGTTCGATCTCGCCCATCACTGAAACGATATTGGTCGGGTACCCAACCGCCGGACACCCCGACGGCTCAAGGAGCGTAGGTCGTCGCGGGTCGCTGAGAAACAATTAATCTTCGCCGGGCTGGACGTGTTCGCCGCGGGGGATGGCTTTGCGAATAGTGGCTTCAAACGGGGGCGGATTGATCACCTCGCGTACCTGGCCGGTCACGTCGAGATAGATTTTGTTCTGCTTGATTTCCTCGATGGCGATCTGGGCGAGGTTTTTGGTTTTGGTCTCGACCAGGGGTCGCCCACCAAAAAGCAACTGCAACATGCGTTTTTGCAATAAGGTGGCGAGTTTAAATCGCCCACCTACACGCCGCACGATTTCCTCTTCTTTCAGGTCTTCGATCATCGTGTCCGCTCCTCCGATTCCTTGTGTGGCCGCAGGTTTTGTCCGAGCCGGCTTGCAACTGACTCTCTTACGCTGCTGGAGTCACTCCGCTGTCAGCCGATTGCCATTATTGGCTGCTGTCATTGGAAAAACAAAGAGGCAGACCGTTTCTTTTTCCGCGAAGGCAAGCGGCAAGTTCCACGTGTCCGCAGGCAATTATTGTAATAACCAGTGTCAAGTGCACGGGAAAAGTGATTCTCCGCTGGTTCGGCATTCTGCTCGCCATAGGGCAGGTTTTCCGCATCACTTCGCGGGTTGAGCGAGGATGCCACGCAGGAGCTCGCGGAATTCGGCGACGGTTTGCTCGAGGTCGCGATTGACCAGCTGGTACTGGTAATTCGAAGCCTCCGCCAGTTCCTGACAAGCCGCGGCGAGACGGCGTTGCAGACTGGCCTCATCTTCCGTACCGCGTTGCCGCAAGCGTTGCTCATAGTCCGCTAAGTCCGGCGCCCGCAGAAATATCATCACCGCCTCCGGGAAAAGCTGGCGAATCTGTCGGGCACCTTGAACGTCAATCTCTAATAATACGCTGTAACCTTCGTTGAGGTGACGCTCCACCTCGCGTTTGAGTGTGCCGTAGCGGTGACCGTGAATCTCGGCCCATTCGAGAAATTCACCCTGCCGTAATGCCTGGTCAAATTGCTCGGGCGTCCAGAAATAGTAATCCACGCCGTCCTGTTCGCCAGGACGCGGCGGTCGCGTGGTAACCGAAACCGACCGGCGGATCGGCAAATCACCACTTGCCAGGGCACGGGCAATCACCGTGGATTTACCGCTACCACTTGGCCCGGAAAGGACAATCAGTCGGCCAGGCCTTGCCGTGGGATTCATTCGATATTTTGCACCAGTTCACGAATCTTTTCGACCAGCGTTTTGATCTCGACCACTGCCTGAGCGATGCTGGCATCCTGTGCCTTGGCGCCGATAGTGTTAGCTTCGCGGACCAGTTCCTGACAGAGGAAATCGAGCTTGCGACCGGAGCTTTCTGGCTCTTCCAGAGTGTGCAGGAACTGATCGAGATGGCTTTCCAGGCGGACGATTTCTTCCCCAATGTCCACACGCTCGGCAAAGATGGCAACTTCTCGAAGCAGGTCGGCCGGCTGGACGGTAATACCCTGGTCAGCCAGGAGTTGCTGCACTCGCTCCTGCAGGCGTTGCCGATAGCGTTCCACCAGGCCGGAAGATTCTTCGCGGATGCGTTGCACCTGGTTGCGGATGGCCGATGCCAGCCGGCGGAGTTCCTGCATCAGTGCCTCGCCTTCACGGCAACGGGTCTGCTGCAATGCTGCCAGAGCCTGTTGCAGCACCGGCTCGATGATCGGCCAATCGGAATGCGGCGAAGCTAACTGACTTTGCGGACTCTGCACCACGCCCGGCAATTGCAAAAGGTCTTCCAGCTCCGGTTCATCGGCACGATTGAGTTCGCGGTAGCACTGCCGCAATTGCTCATAATAGCCGAGCAGTGCCACCCGGTTGAGCACAAAATCTTCGGCACGCGGTTGACGGGAAACCTCCAGTTGCACCAGCACCGTTCCGCGACGGACGGTCTGGCGCACCGTCTGTTCGATCTGCGGTTCCAGGAGCTGGTACGGTTCCGCAGTCCGCAAAATCAGCTTGAAGTAGCGATGGTTCAGGGTACGTATTTCGACGGCGATACTCACTCCAGCCTGGTCGTATCGGGCGGCCCCGAAACCAGTCATGCTCACCAGCACCGCAGCTATCCCTCCTGTGCTCCGTCCAAGAAGCTGTCCTTACACCCGGCGGCACAACTGGGGCACGGCTCGTTGGTTTCGCCAACCACCGCTCTCAAAGCAGCTTGATTTGCAGAATGATGAGCACAATCCAGACCAGAGCCACGCCGATGGTCAAACGGGTAATCGGTTCGCCCGCCCGCGAACCAAAGGGACTGTATCCCCCGGCTCCGCCCAGTGCACCGATCAGACCACCGCCACGACCCCGCTGGATCAGTACCAGCAGGATCAAAAACAGGCTCACCAGCAGGATCAGGAAATTCAATAGTCCCGCCCAGAAACCTGCAGCCAGGAGCATAGGTCTGGTTCCCAGTTAGTTCGAGCCTTGCCGCCAGGGATGGACTTGCCCTGGCCAGCCCGTCGGTCGGTACGACCGACCGACCCGGAAATAGGTAATAGCAGACGATCAGATCGAAGTGTTGCCATTGTACACGGTAGGCCGCTCGCTGGAAATCCCGGTTCACGAGGATCCAGAACGCCATTGAATCCGACGGGTAAGCATTCTATTATTTGCCAGGGAGTTCCCTGAATGTTGCGACTGAGGTCGTGCCGAGAAGAGCCGAGACAACTTTCCGCCATCGAGGCAACTACAGCTATGGCCGAAGACAAACCGATTCGCCGTCATGTGCTTTCCGCGCTGGTGATGAATCAGCCCGGCGTGCTGGCCCATATTTCAGGGATGCTGGCCTCACGCGGATTCAACATTGATAGCCTGGCCGTCGGCGAAACCGAAAACCCGAACCTCTCGCGGATGACTTTCGTGGTCATGGGAACCGACGCAAACCTCGAGCAGGTGCGCAAACAACTCGAAAAACTGGTCACCGTCGTCAAGGTGCTGGACATCAGCAAGGAAAATTACGTCGAGCGTGATTTGATGCTTATCAAAGTCCAGGCGCCGCCGGAAAGACGCCACGAAATCTTCCAGATCGTCGAAACCTTCCGCGGGCGGGTCGTGGACATCAGCCATCGTGCCCTGATGATCGAAATTAGCGGCACGGAAGCCAAAGTGGAAGCGTTTATCGAATTGATGCGGCCTTACGGGATACTGGAACTGGCCCGCACTGGTCGCATCGCTTTAGTCCGAGGTGAAAAGACCGCGGCTAGCTGGCAGGAAGAAGACGAATCGTGCAGCAGCGAAAGCACCTCAGCAGCGTAACCGTCACCATGAGCGCGACCTCCCGCGAAAAAGCCGTCCCCATCTCTGACTACCACCAGCTCCGACCCGGACAACGTATTCGCATTACTCAAACCGTTCGCGTCGGTCTCGATTGCTGGACGACAACGGTAACCGGCATTTTTCGTGAAGCCCAGGTGCTGGTAACCGGACTGGCTACCGAACGGGCTCCGGATGACATCGTTTCCGCACGCACCATACACTTCATTAAGGACAATGGCGAGCTGAGCAGTATCGTCGTGGACGAACGCACCCGTATTGAAGTGCTGGAACCTTCTCCATGAAAGTGGCAGTGGCACGATTGTTTCAGGATCATCGCCGCGATTTTGAAAGCAACCGCTACGTTTATGCGGTAATCTCGCGGCGCAGCCACGGTTTGAGTATCGGTATCAATCTCAATCCCGACAAAGCCTGCAATTTCGATTGCGTTTACTGCCAGGTGGATCGGCGAACACCCCCCGTGGTACGGCGCGTGGATTTGCCTCGCCTCCGCCAGGAACTGGAAGTGATGCTGGAACTGGCAGCCAGCGGTGCCATTTTCCAGCATCCGCGTTTTTGCTCGACACCGGCAGCGTTTCGGCGATGGAATGACATTGCCTTCAGCGGCGATGGCGAGCCGACCGCCGCTAAGGAATTCCTCGAAGCGGTGCAGCTGGTATGCGAGCTCAAACAGGCTCACGGTCTCAACGGTATCAAAATCCTGGTGTTGACCAATGCCACTTTGTTACACCGCCCGCGCGTCCAACAGGCTCTGCGTCTTCTCGATGCCCACCAGGGGGAAATCTGGGCGAAACTCGATGCCGGCACTCCTGCTTATTTTCATCTCATCGAGCGAACCCAGGTGCCTTTCGAGCGAGTGCTGGCGAATTTGAAACTCACCGCCCAGCAGCGGCCCATTGTTATCCAGTCGCTGTTTTTGCGCTGGCAGGGGGAAGCACCTTCGGACGCGGAAATCAATGCCTACTGCGACCGCCTGAACGAAGTTGTCGAATCGGGTGGCCAAATTCGTCTGGTGCAGGTGTACACCGTCGCCCGCACGCCGGCTGAGCCGCAAGCCTTACCCTTGAGCGACGCCGAAGTAGATCGCCTCGCCGAACTGGTACGCCAGCGCACTGGTCTGACCGTCGAAGCCTACTATGCCGACCACTAGCCACGCCGATTCTCCAGGCGACTAAGATAGCCGGACGGTCTCGCCAGCCACGCCGGGATCCCTTCCATGTCCATTGATTGGCAACAGCTGCGCCAGGAGTTTCCGGTTACCCAGCACTGGGCGTTTTTCGATCACGCTGCCGTTTCGCCAATCAGTCGGGCCGCCCACGCTGCCTTGTGCTCCTGGGCCGACGACGTGCTTCATCACGGCGAAGTCCATGAACCGGAATGGGAGAAAGAAATCGAAAACATCCGCGCCCTGGCTGCGCAATTGCTCGACACTTCCCCCGAGTGGATTGCTTTTATCAAAAACACTTCCGAGGGAATCGGTTTCGTTGCCGAAGGCTACCCGTGGAAACCCGGCGACAATGTGGTGCTGCCGGCCGATGAATATCCGTCCAACGTTTACCCCTGGCAAAACCTGGCGGCTCGCGGTGTGGAAGTGCGTTTCGTGCCCAGCCGAGCCGGGCGCGTCTTGCTGGACGATGTACGTCAGGCGATGGATAGCCATACGCGGCTGCTGGCGGTCAGCTTTGTGGAATTTGCTACCGGTTTCCGCGTGCCGCTCGGCGATCTGGTTTCCCTTTGCCACAGTCGGGGCATTCATGTCTTTGTGGACGCCATTCAGGGACTGGGGGCAATTCCGCTCAGTGTGCGGGAGATTCCCATAGATTTTCTCGCGGCCGGGAGCCATAAATGGTTGCTCGCCCCGGTAGGTGCCGGGATTTTCTACGTTCGCCCCGAATGCCTGGACCTGCTGTATCCGGTCAGCGTTGGCTGGAAAAGTGTGGTTCGGCACTGGGATTTCACCACCCTGGACTTTCGCCTGAAACCCTCGGCATTGCGCTGGGAGAACGGCACCCTGAGTGCAGGAATTCTGCTGGCATTCGGAGCCAGTTTGCGGCTATTGCTGAGCCTGGGCATCGCCAGCATCTGGAACCGCATCGAAGCCCTCACCGACGAGCTGTGCGATAGGCTTGCCCAGGCGGGCTGGCAGATTTTCAGCAGTCGCTTGCCTGCGGAAAAGAGCGGTATCGTCTCCGTCGTCCCACGCCGGGAACAGGCCCGTCAGCTCGTTCGACTGGCACGCCAGCAAGGAATCGTTATCAATCACCGCGCCGGTCGGCTTCGCATCAGCCCCCATTGCTACAACAATGAAGAGGAACTGACCCGACTGATCGAGTTTCTCGAGCACCACGATGGCTAGCCCCAGCGACGCCCGCTTTCGTGTCGCTCTATCGCTCCGGGGCCCCAGGAGTCGCACATGCCTGCTGCAGACCCGCAACTGGCCGTCTATACCGGTACTTTCGACCCCGTGCATCTCGGTCACCTGGACATTATCGAACGGGGGAGCCGGATTTTTCGCCGTCTGATTATCGGCGTGGGCATCAATCCGGAAAAAACCCCCTTTTTCTCCGTCGAGGAGCGGATGGAAATGTTGCAGATTGTTTGTCGCCGGTTTGCCAATGTTGAAGTGCGGTCGTTCAACGGCCTGGCAGTACGGTTCGTGCGGTCTTTGGGGGCAGGCGTCATGCTCCGCGGACTGCGCACCGTCAGCGATATGGAATACGAATTCAGCATGTCGCTGACCAACCAGACGCTCGACCCGGAAATCGAGACGGTGTTCCTGATGTCCAAAGTAGAATACTCGCACCTGAGTAGCTCGCTGATCCGGCAAATTGCAGCTTTTGGAGGCGATCTGAGCCGATTCTTGCCCGCGGAACTGATACCACTCGTGCAACGGCGTGTGCAAGAACGTCTCGGTCTCAATTGCGCCGGCATGTTACCGGCCCGACCGGATTGACCGCTATCGTCCAGAGAAACCAGCTGCCCCTGACGTGCCCCGGTAAGCCAAACGACCCATCGGCACACTCCTTGTCCGATTCCGAATTCCCGACTCCCAACGATTTTCGGAGCCAACGGCAAACTGCTTTCCCTAATCTCCAATCCCGACCCGAATTCCCAGCCAATTGGGCCGACCAGTCGGATGGACGAAATCATGTCGGCAGAGAAAGGTCTGACCTATCGCGACGCTGGTCTCGATCTGGATGTTTACGAACAGACGCTGGAAATGCTCCGGCCACTGGCACTGCGGACCCATACGCCGCGGGTGCTGGATGGCTTCGGCGGATTCGCCAGCCTGTTCAGTCTCGATTACAACGCGCGGTTATTCGCCAAAAATTACCGCCATCCGGTACTGGTAGCCTGCACCGATGGCGTCGGTACCAAGTTGAAAGTGGCCATGATGATGGGCAAACACGACACCGTCGGCATAGACCTGGTGGCCATGTGCGTCAATGATTGTTTGTGCAGCGGTGGCGAACCGCTTTTCTTTCTCGATTACCTGGCCATGCAGCGTGATGATCCCATCCTGGCGCGGGAAATCGTCCAAGGGATCAGCGACGGCTGCATGGAAGCGGAGTGTGCTCTGGTGGGCGGAGAAACAGCCATCCTGCCCGACTTTTACCAGCCGGGCGAATATGACCTGGCCGGGTTCTGTGTCGGTGTGGTTGAACGACACCGCATTGTCAATGGCAGAAGCATCCGCCCTGGCGATCTGGTACTGGGACTGGCCAGCACGGGATTGCACAGCAACGGTTACAGCCTGGCCCGCAAGGTCGTTTTCCAGCACGCCCGTCTGGATGTGGACAAGTACGTTCCGGAATTGCAGCAAACCGTCGGCCAGGCCTTGCTCGAACCGACGCGGATTTATGTTCGCCCTATCAAGCACGTGCTGCAATACTACCAGGTCAAGCGGGTCATTCGCGGGATGGCCCACATCACGGGTGGAGGGCTTGTGGATAACATTCCGCGTATTCTGCCGCCGCATTGCGAAGTGGTGCTCCGCCGCAATAGCTGGCCGCAACCTCCCGTTTTCTCCTGGCTGCAACGCCTCGGTAACATTCCCGAAGAGGAGATGGATCGCGTTTTCAACCGCGGCATCGGTTTCGTCATGATCGTCAGTCCGTATTACGCGGAGAGCATCCAGCGGCAGCTGCGCGAAGACCGTGTGCCGACGTACATCATCGGAGAGGTGCGGGCTGGTCAGCCCCGGGTCGTATTCGTTTAGCCGAGCTTAGCGGCCTGGGGGTGCTGGCAAAGCCGGGCGCAACGGTTGTAGCAGGCCTGGGGGTAACCAGGGAGCTTCCGGCAAAAATTCACGCAGGCGCACCTGCCGCATCTCAGCTTCCGGGTCGGGAATCGCCGGTAATTCCTGCCCCGTCGGTTGCTCCGGCCAGTAAACGATACTGCGGCGGATATAATCGGCGAACAATGTATCCGCAGCCGACGGGCCTGATGCGGGTAGCGCGCTGGCGGTGAGCAAAGGCGGAACCGGCGGAACGTTCACATCCGTAACCGATGCGCGGGCTTTTGGGCCGACCGGAATAGCGTCGCGGGCCGGCATCGGTTCCGGCGGGCTCCACACGAGGGCCAGCGGTTCAGGCAACGGACGTACCAGCGGTGCTGCCCGCGGCGGAAAAGAGCGCACCTGGATTTCGCCAGCCAGCGGCAACCAGACCCGCGGGGTCGGTTCGCTCAAGCGTATCGGTCGCGTTCTGGCCGGGACCGGTTCGGTAACCAGGGCGGGGAACGGCAACATTTTCGGTTGGCTTGCCGGCGTTTGCCCACCAACACGGCTAGGAACAAGGATCGCGGTCAAAAAAACCGCTACCCAGACGTTGGCTCGGACAGTTCGCCTGATGGTTTGCTTCACGAGAGCCATGCTGCTCATGCTGATTTCCATTTCCTGCTGCAGGCCAATTACGGACATTCGGGATCAGGCATTGGGGAATCAGGAATTGGGGATGCGATTCGCTGCTGCTTCCCAAAATGATCCGCAATCGGCGATTGGGGGTTAGGCGATGCGGTTTGCTGGTATCGGCAAGGCCTCGGGCTTACTTGGGCACGACAATCACGAGTCGGGCTGGCGTACCTTCTTTCGGCAGCGATTTGCTCAACTCCAGCTTGATCACCGGCTCGTCCTTCATGGTCAGTTCGCTTTGAATAACGGTTTCGTTGGTTACCGGAAAGATCGCGATCAGAGTACCGGTCAGGTCGGCGGCATAGACTTTGTCCGGCTTGTTCGGGTCGGGTTGTTTGTAAACCGAACCGGTGAAAAACCACTTGAGCGGAGGGAGCGGTTTACCGGTACGGCGATCCACCATGCAGCGTTCGATGGGTAACCGTTGCCAGCCGCCCACCGGTGAGGGAATTTCGAGGAAGATACGCACTTCCGGCCCTTCCGCTTTCTGGCCTTCGCCATAGGCCGGCTTGCCGGGCTTGAGTCCGAAACTTTCCAGAGCCTTATGCACCTCGCTGGGCTTGACACCACTGAAGACGACCACGGTTTCGTGAGCTTTTTGCCCTTTGGGGTCGCCGTCGTGCGGATAGCAGGCCACCACTTCCAGCGGATAGATTTCGTTCAGGTGCGGCAACTTGCGCGGGGCGATCCGACAAGCGAGAATGATACTGCGTTCCTGCGGGTTGACCGTCAGCGGAGACGAACCAGCCTGCTGAGCTATCAGTCCGCTGATCACCATCCAGCCGACCAGATATGCCATCATCACTCGTCCCGCCATGGCAAATTCTCCTTCCTGTTTCCTCGTCAGCGTTCCCAATTCAGGTAAGCCCGGTCGTGGCAGGAAAGGCTCGGCTCAGCCCTGGGAGAAAGCACTCCGCTGGGCAGAAGCGTCACGAGCCAGCGTCGCCAATACAGACCACCACAGTGGGTTGCCGGGCGTATGGCCCTTCGTGATTGCACGTGGCCAGATACAGCCGATCCCCGACCACCACAGGCGAGCCAAAGACCAGGCCCGGGGCTTTAACAGCCTCATGTTCGGCCACCTTCAAAGTCCACAGTCGCTGGCCGTTCTCCAGAGCCAGGGCATGCACCGTACCGGTGAGATCCGCGGCGAAAACCGCGCTATCGGTTACGGCCGGGCCCGCGAAGAACGGTTGTTGAGCATCGTAGCTCCAGCGGAGTTGCCCAGTGGCCAGGTCCAGCGCGCGCACACGCCCGTCGGTAGCGGTGAAAATCACCAGCCCCTTGCGGACTGCCACTGCACTGAGCACGCCGCCAGGCACTTCCCGCTGCCAGAGCGGCTTGCCGTTACGCATGTGGAAAGCCGCCACCTGTCCCTTGGCCAGCTTGGCCAGCCGTGTATCGAAACGGATGTTGCTTCCGCCAACCAGTACTGTCTCGCCCGCGAGAGTCGGCCCCGCCCAGGGATTGTAACGAAGTTCCGCCTGCCATTGCACCTGGCCCGTCTGGGCGTCGAGACACAGAAGCATGCGGGCACCGATCTTTTCAGCGTCTAAGTAAGCCGACCCAACGAAAACCTGCGATGCGGTTGCCGCCACTGGAGCATCTACGTGCCATTTCTCCTGGCCAGCCTGCCAGACGAGATGTGGCTCGGGAACAGGCAATTGCTCCTCGCCCGGAGGAACGGCAGCGTCGGGATTTTTCTTGCGTTCACTCTCATAGCGGGCTTGCAGCTCCTTCCAGCGCTGAAGCAGCATCTGGCGAGCACTGGCTTCATCCATTTCCTTTCCGTGCAGCGTTACACGCGAGTAATCCAGGCAAACGACCCCGGCGGAACCGGCCCCGAAATAGATCCGCGAACCCACCACACTCGGTGCGCTTTCAATATGCACCAGCCGACCGGGAAACGTTCGTTGCCACAAAAGCAATCCCGACTCGACATCCAGGCAACGCAGGGTCGCCCCGTCGGTTTGATGCATACCGTCGCCGAAAATGACACGCCCGCTTACGACAGCTGGCGGACTGACCACCGGCATTTTCAGGGTGGGCACCGTCTTGGCCCAGACAACCTGACCAGCGGTGTTGCCCTGCAGGCTCAGTGCACGCATCACCGGACTGTTGAACGCTCCCAGACCGGATACCAGCAGCAGCTTTTCCGACGGCACAGGGGAAGCCAGGAAATGCTCGTTGCTGCGAAAGACCCAGAGGACCTTCGGCTGCTTCGGACCCGTAGCTGCTGTCGCCGATCCGGTGCGTTCGACATTGCCGCGATGTGTAGGCCAATCGGCTGCCGTGATCGGCATAAGTACCAGACAGGCCAGCAGCCCGGTCAAAATCACGCGGTTATTCATTGCCCTGTTTCCCATGCTTATCGTTCTGCTGGTGCGATTGGTGACATCTGGACTCCATGAGCCACCCATTTATCAGGGGGCCGGTCATTCGCCCACAGCGGAGCGGTTTTGCTGTTGAGCCATTTTCGTGGCCCAGTAACCAGGATCGGAATACAGCACGACACTTTCGTGTCCGGTATTCAGCAGAATCCAATCCGGAGAACCATCGCCATTGAGGTCGGCGACCGCGCAGGCACGGGTGTTGAAAATCCGCTGATAGAGACGCAAATCATCGGAAATGTCCACAAACCGCAGCGTCGCCTCCTGGCGTAAGATGCGGTTGGGCATACCGAGACAGCCCACAAACAAATCCGGGCGACCGCGCGTGCTCCACTCAGCCAGAGCCAAAGCCGAAATCGGTTGGCGTAACTGTGCCAGTGCTCCCGTTTGGGCGGTAACATCCGTAAAGCGTGCCTGACCGAGATTGCGAAAGACCCGGCAACCATCCGCCTGCGGCACGATCAGATCGGGCAGTTTGTCGCCGTCGAGATCGGCCACGATCGGCTGGGAAACGATGCGACGACATTCCAGACCGGCAACCGAAACCGTTTGCAGACCGGTCGGAGTGTTCCGCAGCAGGACGGGGACCGTTTGCCAGCCGACCAGGCTGTCCCGCAGCAGGATGGGCGCTTCAACAAAGAAAAGCACATCCTGCCGGCCATCACCGTCGAAATCAGCTACCAGTAGATATTCGCCCCGTGCCTGACCGATCGTGCCAGTCGGCCCGAGTCCGACGGCGGAAGAGACATCCTCAAAGCGGTGGGTAACGATGGCCGGTGGTGGTTCGGCACGGAAGTAAAAGGCCCACTCCCCATCGCCCTGGCAGATTTTGAGCAGCAGATGATTCACGCCGGGCCGCAGCGACAACGTCAGCCGCACCTGATCCGCCGCACAGGCGCGGTAAACATTTTCCTCGTGAATTTTCTCGCCGTTGAGCCAGACGGTCAGCGTATCATCGCTACCCAGCGAAATGGGCAACTGCATAGCCGCGGGGGCGTGGATAGCACGGTACAGATATGCCACGCCGAACGTTTTGTCCGCGAAATGGGGCAGAAGCGATTGCACCTGGCCATCCTGGAACGGCATTTCTCGCCAGCGGACTTTTTGCTGCTTCTTGCCCTCGTATTCCTTGTCGAGCTGGATTTCGCGCTCCGGTGGATAAGCGGCAGTGAATCCGCGTCCGTCGGAATTGTCGAATGGGCCGATCAGATACCATTTGTCCAGTCGCAATTTCGCATCGGTTGTTGTGGGCGGACTGCCCAGGTTGCGATACAACCGCAGGCCGGAAAAACTGGTCGCCCACAAAAGGTCCGGTTTGCCATCGCCGTCGTAATCGAGCCAGGCCGCTGTGGGACACGCCGGGTAATTTTCCAGCGGTAATGCCGCGGTCTCTTCGCGGAATTTGCCGTTGCCTTCGTTAGCGAAAATGCGTGGGCCGGTCGGCGTAGCCAGGAGCAAATCCGGCTTGCCATCACCGTTATAATCGGCCCAGGCAGCGTGCCGCGCGGGACCCTGATAGGGCAAAGCCATTTCGGTAAAAGCGTTCCCTTCATTGACCACCAGCACCACACGACTGTCGCCGTAGAGGCAGAGATCGGGTTTACCGTCGCCGTTGACATCGGCCAGGGCTACACCGCGTACTCCGGGTACCCGAGGCAGTGTCGCCAACTGTTTGAAACCCGGCATACCAGCCAGCGGACGGATTTCTTCAACGCCACCCCAACCGGCAAAGTCCCGCTGCGGGTTGTAATCGAGGAGCTTCAGGCTGGCCTTCATCCGCATGATCCGCGCTGTCCGCAGATGCAACGCGTTTTTGTCGCCATCCACCATACACGGAGCGATGACTTCCTGTCCGGCCAGCATGGCGCGAACCAACGGAATCAGGCGATCTGCACGACCGGCATAACTGCGGAGTAAAAACGGCTCGCCGTGACTCATGCTCCAGTTCTCACCACCGCCGTAGCACTGATACCAGTACATATCAATGCAGGTCTCGCTGGCACCGCCGTTATGGAAAAACACCGCCACCTTACCCGGCGCTGCCCATTCCATGATGAATTGCCATTCGCGGGGATGAAAACCGCCTCGGCCAATGTTGTGGCGAATCACCTCGGTCGGGTGTTTGCCTTTGAGGTCCTCGACCTTGCGGTACACGATGATGTTGCGTTCCCGATCCACCTGCTCGACGCGCATGACCAGGATGTTCGTGGCTTCGTGCAGCACACGCCCCAACGTGTACGGTGCCTCGACGTAAGAATGAACCGGCCAGGGTAGTGCCAGGCAAACTAACCCAAGGATGCAGACACCGACACGGCAACCGGTGATCCACCTTCCTGGCGTCCTGAGAGGCGACACGCGGCAAGTAGAAGCGTGCATAGTCGGCCTCCGATTGGCTCTAGGCAGCCTGGTCCGAATTGGTCACACCCAGGGCGGTTCCATTGAAAATCAGTGTTCCCCTGGGATGCCGTGGCTAATCCTTGCGTTCGAGCCGCTGGCGGGCCAGTTGAGCGGCTTTGGTTTGCGGGTATTCGTTGAGCAATTGCTGCAACAGGCGTTGAGCCTGTTCCGGCTGCTTATTTTGCTGGGCTGCTTCCGCAGCTTCCCAGAGGGCCTGCCCAGCCAGTTCCGGGTAATCGTAGGTCAGATGCACCAGCAAATACGCCTGGATAGCGTCGGACCAGCGCTTTTGCAAAGCGCGACAGCGGGCGATTTGCAACTGCGCTCGCACTGCCGGTTCCGCATAAGTCAGACCCAGCACCTGGGAATAGGCCTGAATGGCAGCGTCAAGGTTATTCTCATTTTGCCAGGCCCAGCCAATGGCGAATTGCGCTTCCGACCGGTGCGGACTCTGCGGGAATCGCTGGATGAGTATTTCGCTGGCCTGTCGGCTCGGCCCCCACTGACCCAGCACCGCGTAAGCTGCGCTGAGCCGCAACAACGCCCGATCGCTCAGCCCGGCCAGTTGCTGCCACGGGCCGTGATCGCGGAATCCGCTGAGCAGGGAAACCGCCTGCTGCGCGTTTTCTTTTCCTCCCAACTGCAAGTAGCATTCCGCAGCGAGATAGCGTGCCCAGGGTACGTGCGGGCTTTTCTGATTTTGCAGGACGGTTTGGGCGTGCTGCAGGGCCGATTTCGCATCGCCACTGGCAAGCAAACACGCTGCCAGTCGCAGGTGAACTTTCTCAACCAGTTCCGCTGGCGGCTCGCGATCGAAAAGTTGCCGCAACAGAGCAATCGCTTGTTCGTGTTGCTGGCGTTCGGCGAGCAGTTCGGCGAGTTCGAACATGGCCTCCAGTGCCAGCGGACTGTCACCGGCGGACTGAATCGCGGTTTGGTAAGCCTGACGTGCCTGCTGTTCGCTGGGCTGCAAGGGGATGTCGGCCAGGGAAACGTCGGGCGGTCGGCGTGCCGGTCGGTCTTTGGCTGGCGGCGGTTGCTTTTTCTGCCAGACTTCCAGCCGTTGCTGCCGCGCTTGTTCACGCTCGAACGGAATCAGTTCACGCCAGCACCAGGCCGATTCGTAATGCAATCGCGGCACCAGATCGGGAGCGATTTCCTGCACGGTTTTCTCGCCGGCCAGCTGGACAAAGTACGCTGCCGTCTCCCGCAATTCACCGGCAGCTTTCTGGGCAGCGGCTAAAGCGGTCGAACGCTGTTCCGGTTTACTGCTGGCATCGCTCAAAACCGCCAGGGCTGGTTTCAGGCTCGCGGTCGCCTGAGCCAGTCGCACCTGACCGATACGCCAGGCACTCTCGACACCTTCACGCCGATGACCAAACCGCTTGATTACCGACTCGAAAACCGCTCGCGCTTCCGGCCATTTGTTCGCTTCCTGCAAGGCCAGGCCATGCTGATAAAGCAACTGAGCGAGCCAATCGTGTTTGCTGGAATCCTGGGTCAGGCTGGCTTCGTAGCGCTGGCGAGCCGTTTCCAGCAATTTGACCGCATCGGCAGCACGATTCTGACTCCGATAATGCTGTGCCAGGCGCACCAGTGCCAGCGGCGCGACTTCCGACCGTGCCAGCGGATCGTTGAGGAATCGTTGCCATTCGTTGCTGGCCCCGCCTGTGTCTCCCTGCAGCGACAGGCAATTGGCCCGTTCCAGCACCACCGCTCCCAGGAGCGGATGATTGGGATAGGTCTGGAAGAATCGCTCGCAGGTCTGGCGAGCTTGTTGCAGAAAAGTGGCGCGCTCTTTTGGCTCGACGATCAGTTCTGCCAGTCGGCGATAGCAGTAGGCAAGTTTGAGGAGAGCTTCCGGCGTATAAGGAGAGGCTTTGCCGGCCGATTCGGTAAACGCCGCCAGAAGTTTCGCCGCTTGCGTGAACGCTTCCTGTGCTCGACCGGCACTGAGGGCGTCGCTGGTTTCACTGGGAGCCAGGCGAATGAGACAATCCGCTTCATAGTACGACGCCATCAACAGCGCCCCGGTGCGGTCGGCTTGTGGGATAGCGGCGAAGGCTTCCTGAGCTTTGGCGAATTCCCCCAACCGATACAGACAAACTCCCAGCGTGAAAGACGCCGCTGCTTTTTGCGAAAATTCCGGATACTGCTCCAGCAACTCGCGGTGGCGGGCGATGGTTTGCTGCAACAATTCGCGGAGCTGTTTTTCCCGTTCCGGGTTATTAGCTTCTTTGGCCAGTTGCGAGGCGAGGAAATAACTGTTCTGGGCGGCACAGAAAAGCACACCGGGCAAAAGCACGCTTTTCGGATAAGCCTCTCGAAAACGCCGACACACATCGTCCGATTCTTTCCAGGCTCCCGCCAGATGCAAGGCGAGTGCCTGTCGTGCCCAAGCTTCTTCGACCCGCTGCGGGTGAACTTTCTCCTGAATCACGACCGCATAAGTGCTGGCCGCTTCCTTATACTGCCGGGCTGATTGCAACGCATCGCCGAGGTCGAGCAGGATTTCCGTCCGCCGCAATCGCGCTTCCGGATCGTTGCCACGCTGGGCATTGCGGTCCAGGGCGCGGCGAAGGGTCTGGATGGCTGACTGCAATCGGCCTTCGTTAACCGGCACCGTAGCGGTGGCAGCGCCGGCATGAGCACGCCCCAACCACCATAGCGCCTGTTCTGCCAGAACCGGATGATTCTCCAGCGGCGAAAGGGTTTTGACCGCCTGGTCGAATTGTCGGCCCTGCACCTGGGCCATGCCTAAACGCAATTGCGTCTCGGCCTGTAGCGCGGCAGGCGGATTTTGTTTGAGCAGTGCTTCCCACCGCGTGGCCGCTTCGGCAAATTGGCCCTCTTCGTAAAACAGCAAGCCACGATAAAATCCCGCCCGCAAGACAAACTCCGGCGGCTGTTTCGCCAGCATTTCCCATCGCCAGCGTTCATCGGGATCGTTGCGGAAACTGGCCGGGTTTTGCAACATCTTAGCCGCATCCTGACGCAGGGCTTCGTAACCGGAAATTACCTGCTCGTAATGCCCGGCGGCTTCTGCGCGATCTCCGAGTTCATGGTGCACTCGTGCCAGCAAATATCGCGCATGCAAACCAAAAGCCGGCTGGCGGAACGGTGCGAGTTCGGCCAGCGCTTTGCCGGCACCGACATAGTCGCCCAGCAGCAGACGTGCCTGCCCCTCGTAATACCTGGCCAGGGAAGGAAACGGCGATTTCGCCTGTGCCGGGTCCTTGAGCAGGCTCAGGACAGCCGCCAGCGCTTCCTTGGGCTGATTCACCTGCAACAACATTTCCGCCTGGTCGCACCGTGCCCGAGCTAGCCAATCCCGAAGATGACCTGCAGGAGGAACGGCTGCCCCCGGAGCTTGTGCCCCCGGTTTGGCTTCCGCTTTGTTCTCGGCAGATGGCTGGACTGATTCCACTCGTTTGGCAAACAGTTCGGCCGACTGCTGAAAATACTTGGCCGCCTGTTCGAAGCGCGCCTGAGCTTCCCGTTGCGCATTGGCCAGTGCATCGGGAGGCTTGCCGTGGGCTTCTCGCAACGCTTGCCGACCCAGACCCCGCTGTGCCCAGGCGAAATAATAGACCGCCCAGGGGTGAAGTGCAAAGTCCGCCTGACCGAGCAACGGTTGCAACGCTTCTAGTGCAGCTTTGTAATCGCGATTCGAGCCTTCCACCAGCGCCACGCCCAGACCGTACCGGGCCTGGTTCGCCTGGGGGTGATTGCCAAAGCGCTGCAGAAACTCCCGATAACGGGCAATGGCTACGTCGTATTGCTGCTCGTTCAAAGCTCGATGGGCCGTCTCCAGCAGCTGCTGGGCTTGCTGTTCCGGTGGAAGCTGAGCGAGAACCCCCGCGGTCTGGATGAACATCAGCCCTGCGCCTATCACGCCAACTATGCGCAACTGTGCTCGTTTAAAGCACCGACCATCGAGAGCCATTCGACACACCTCCAGGGTGGATACGAGAATCTTCGATCGGCAGGCGAGCAGATACGGGTCGGTTCCGAAGGGGAGCGGTTACCGACTCAGGCAGGCAGCGTTTTCGTCGTTCACGGTGCGCTTGAGTGCATTATCCCCTTTCCACCAACCACCGTCAAGTATCAGCTGCTCCGGCGGCAACGAAACATCCGCCGAACACACTCCTGCGTAGCCTCAATGATTATCCCTGGCTCCGTTTTGTCGCTTGGTTATTCGCGTCGGGCGGGTCGCAAACCGGGATGGTCGAGGTCGAGCCGATAAAGGACCTGGTTGTAATCGTAGCGGGGCGTCCGCACAGGATTGCCGGAAAACTCCGCGGTGTAGGTCCCTTCCAGATGGATGATGCGACCGTCGTGGCGATCCAGAAACGGATGGTGGCAGACGTTGTAGAACGAATAACGGTCGTGGGTGATGATTTTGACCGCTTTCGTAAAGGGTCCGGTCGGCTGGTGGGCTTCCGCATACCAGATTTCGCCGAGGAATGATTCCTTGCCGCCCACCTGACCGGTAATCAAAATCCAGCGTTGCCGGTAGTTGAGACAGATCTGGCGATAGCCATGCCCCTCGCACAACCCACCGCCCTTG
>VAPR01000120.1_pt1 | contig 55233 bp, 42 predicted proteins | sample 3380701 | NCBI WGS metagenome assembly VAPR01 (sample SAMN11536904, study PRJNA540576) | hot springs metagenome | isolation source: hot spring wet sediment | place: Spain: Lobios | collected 2014-01
GCTCCGTGCTCAGACGCAGCCTGTTCCTCCTGGCTCGCAGCGCTTGGCTGAGCTTGCCCGCCGGCAGCGCGAGCTGCGCGATGCAACCGCGGCGGTAACTGAGCGGGTTATGGGAGTTGCGCAGAAGTCGTTTGCCATCACGCCGCAGATGGCACGGGAGCTCGGGATAGCGCTCCGCGCAATGCAGCAGGCGGCTGCGCAACTGGCAGAGCGGATGCCGACAACCGCCGTCAATGCTCAACAAGAAGCGATGGAGGCGCTGAATCGGTCGGCTCTCTTGCTCCAGGACGCCCTCTCAACGCTCCAGGCGGCTGGTTCTGGTGCTTGTCCAAATCCTGGCATGGGGCAGGGTGCCGGCGGAATGAGCTTTCTGGAGCAACTGCAGCAGCTTGCGCTCCAGCAACAGGGCATTACTCAGGCACTCCAGCAGCTCTTCCAGGGTCGGCTGACGATGGAGCAACAGGCGCAGCTGGCGCGTCTGGCAGCACAACAGGCGCAGGTACAGCAAGCGCTGGAGGAACTCTCGCGCCAGCAGCAAGCACCCGGTGGAGAGAGGGTGCTCGGCGACTTACGCCGGTTGGCACAAGAGATGCGCGAGCTCGTCGATGAGCTGCGCAGCGGGAATGTCACCATGGAAACCCTGCGGCGCCAACATCGGATTCTCTCCCGCATGTTGGATGCTATGCGCTCACTCTACGAACGGGATTACGAGCCGCAGCGCGAGAGCCGTCCCGGGCAGGATATCGTCCGCCCCAGCCCGCCTGGACTGCGCTTGCCGGACGTGCAGCCCGCCTCTGCTCCGGAGGAACTGCTGCGGATACTCCGAGGCAGCTACAGCCGTGACTACCAGCGCCTCATTGAGCGGTACTTTGAGCTGTTGCGTCGGCAGAGCGTGCCATCGCCAGTGGAGCAGTAGTCCATGCGTGTGCTTGTTCTCTGCACCCATAACGCCTGTCGGTCGCAAATGGCGGAGGCGTTGCTGCGCTTCCTTGCCGGTGACCGCTGCGAGGTCTTCAGTGCCGGAACAGAACCCAGCAGTGTCGATCCCCGAGCGATTGCCGTGTTGCAGGAGCTGGGTATCCCGACCGATGGTCTCCGCTCCAAGTCGGTAGAGGAGCTTGCGGGATGGCAGTTTGACATCGTGCTGACCGTCTGCGACTCCGCCCAAGAACGCTGCCCTGTCTTCCCTGGTGCCCCGCGGTACCTCCACTGGAGTCTGCCCGATCCAGCCCAGGCACGTGGAGAGCCCGAGGAGGTGTTGGCGGTCTTTCGCCGCGTGCGGGGCGAGCTGCTTGAGCGGCTTCAGACAGAGCTTCTGCCGGTGTTGCAGAAGGCATAGCGGCGATGCATGTCGTATTGCTGAGCTACCACTTCCTACCGCGCATTGGTGGGGTGGAGCTGGCTGTGCATTCCGTAGCTCAAGCGTTGGTTGCTGCCGGGGTGGAGGTCACAGTTGTGGTGCCCACTGCTGTTCCGGGAAATCCACCGTATCGGGTGGTGGCGCTGCCGCGCTGGAGAGGGATACCGCGGTGGGTGCGTGCCTGGGCGGCGCTGGCGCGGCTCCATTGGGAGCATCCCGTGGATGTACTCCACGCCCACATGCTGTATCCGGCTGGTGCCGATGCCTGCCGGTTCGGTCGCTGGGCGAAGATACCGGTCGTTGTGACTCCACAGGGGGCGGACGTCCACGTCTACGAGCCGCTGGGCTATGGGATGCGCTGTGTACCGGGAATGGAGCGCCGTCTCCGGTCAGTGCTCCGGCGGGCTGCTGCTGTTACGGTGAGCAGCCGCTTGATGCGGCGGGAGTTGGCGCTGATAGATGCCACCGCTGCAGAGCGGGCTATCTGGTTGCCTAATGGGACCGTTCTGGAGCGTTTTCGGGGTAGGGAGCGTGAGGTGCTTCGCCATCGGTTTGGGGTGAAGCCCGAGGAAGTGGTGTTCATCACGGTAAGCCGTGCAAGCCCTATCAAAGGCTTGCCCTACCTGCTCCGTGCAGCAGAGCGGCTGGTTCGGGAAGGGCTCCACGGCTGGCGGCTGTGGATTGCCGGTATTGGCACAGCGGAGCTCCAGCAGAGCTTCCCTGAACTGCCCAACGTTGAGGTACTAGGCGAATTCCCGCTGGAGTCCGATGCCTCGGGCATTCCCGTGCAGCCTCCGAGGGCATTGGTGGAGCGGCTCTGCGCTGCGGATGTTTACGTGACCGCTGCACTCAGCGGTGGATTTGAGCTCTCGTGCGCTGACGCGTTCGCTGCCGGTTTGCCCATCATCATCTGTCGCACGAACGGAGCCCAAGACCTGGTGGAGGACTACCAGACCGGCTGTGTGGTTCCGCCAGCGGATGTCTCAGCCCTGGCGGAGGCACTCCGGTGGATGATGTGCCATCCAGATGAGCGGCTTGCGATGCGGCAGCGGGCACTCCAGGTTGCTGAACTGCTGGATTGGCACGTCATTGCGCAGCGGTGTGTGCAGCTCTACGAGCACCTGTTGGCAACCTGGCATCGCAATGGCTGAGCAGGTCTTGGTAACGGGTGCAGGCGGCTTCATCGGTAGCCACCTCGTGGAGGCGCTGGTACGGGCGGGGTACCGCGTGCGTGCCTTCCTCCGCTACGTCTCCAGTGGCTCTGTGGGAAATCTGGCATGGCTGCCGCCAGATATCCTGGCGGAGGTGGAGCTGGTACGGGGTGATATCCGCGACCCCGACGCCGTTCGCCGGGCATGTGCTGGCTGCCCAATCGTGCTGCACTTGGCAGCTTCCATCAGCATCCCGTACTCGTATGTGCACCCGCGCGAGTTCTTTGAGACCAACGTACTCGGCACACTCAACGTCCTGATGGCGCTTCGGGATGCCGAGACGGTGGACCGTGTCGTGGTCACCTCTACCAGCGAGGTCTTCGGGACGGCGCAGACGGTGCCCATGGATGAAACGCATCCGCTCCAGCCTCAATCGCCGTATGCTGCCAGCAAAGTTGCCGCCGACAAGCTGGCAGAGAGCTTCTTCCGCTCCTATGGCTTGCCTGTGGTCATCCTGCGCCCGTTCAATACGTATGGACCTCGGCAGACACCGCGGGCGGTTGTCCCGACGGTAATCTTGCAAATTCTCCAACGTGGCGAGGTCCGGTTGGGTCGGCTGGAACCAACGCGAGACCTCCTCTACGTTGCCGATACTGTTGCGGCGTTTCTGGCGTGCATCCGGGCACCAGCGCGCGCCGTTGTTGGCGAAAGCTTCAATGTCGGGACCGGACGCGAGGTGAGCATTGGCGAGCTCTGCCGGCTGCTCTGTGCGATAGCGGGGAAGCCTGAGACCCCGGTGTATGCGGAAGAGCGGCGCTATCGTCCTGAGTCCAGCGAAGTCTTTCGGCTCTGTGCCGATAGCCGCAAGGCGCGTGACCAACTTGGCTGGAGCCCCCGGTACACACTGGAAGCGGGACTACGCGAGACTGTCGCCTGGTTCGCCGAACACCACCATCTCTTCCGCCCGGAAGACTACTTGGTGTGAGCTGCGGCAGGTTTGCTCGGCTGCGGACGGTGGCAGTGCGGGTATATTTGCACAGCCGCACTCGGGAAGTGCCCATGATAGACCTTCGGAGTGATACGGTGACGCAGCCCACCGAGGAGATGCGCCGTGTCATGGCGCGTGCTCCTGTAGGTGACGACGTCTTCGGGGAAGACCCCTCGGTCAATGCGCTCCAGGACTACGTTGCCGAGCTGCTGGGCAAAGAAGCCGCTCTCTTCGTGCCCAGCGGGGTTATGGGGAACCAAATTGCGTTGGCGGTCCACTGCCGCCCTGGCGACGAGGTTATTGTAGAAGCAGCGTCGCACATCTTCACGTACGAGACCGCGGCACCGGCAGTGATCGCCCGGGTTCAGCTCCACTGTATCCCATCGGCTCGGGGGGAGATGCCGTTGGAGGCATTGGAGCGCGCAATTCGCCTGCCTGAGTACTACTTCCCCCGAACGGCGCTCATCTGTATTGAAAACACGCACAACCGGCATGGTGGAACGGTTGTCTCGCTGGAGCATATCTCTGCGGTTGCTGCGCTTGCGCACCGGCATGGGATTGCGCTCCACTGTGATGGGGCGCGGCTGTGGAATGCGTGTGCGGCAACGGGGATTTCCCCGCAGCAGTATGCCGAGCCGTTTGACAGCGTCATGGTGAGCTTCTCCAAGGGGCTGGGTGCACCCGTCGGCTCGGCGCTGGTCGGTAGCCGCGAGTTCATCGCTGCTGCCCGGAAATGGCGCAAGCTTTTGGGTGGTGGCATGCGCCAGGCGGGGATTGTGGCTGCGGCGGCTCTCTATGCCCTGCAGCACCACCGGGAGCGGCTTCAGGAAGACCACGAGCATGCCCGCCTCTTTGCCCAGATTCTGGCAGAATCGGCTCTGGTTGAGCTTGAGCTCGAGCGGGTTCAGACCAACATCGTTGTCTTCCGCTACCCCGCTCACATCTCCTTTGCCGCGTTTGCTGACGCCTGCCGGCGTGAAGGGGTCTTGCTCAGCCAAGGTATGCCCGGTTATGCCCGTGCGGTGTTCCACCTGCACATTGACCGAGCCCGCGCCATTCAGGCAGCGCACGCTGTCGTACGAGCGGTGCGTTCGCTGCTGTGAGAAAATCCTTGTAGGTTTGCGCTGTCCTGGACGAGCAGGAGTCTATGCAGGAACAGCGTATAGACGACCGCTGGGGGAGCATACAGCCCGAGCATTTTCGGCATCGCCTCCGTGGGCGTGTCCGTTCGCACGAGGTAGACCGCCAGGGTATTGTCAACAACGCCGTGTACCTGTACTGGCTGGAGGATGCACGGGTGGAGTACTTCCGAACCCTGGGGCTTGCTATTGACCGGCAGACCTTTATCACGAAGCACCGCTTCGTTGTTGCCCGCATTGAGATTGACTACCGGATGGCAGCGCAGTTTGACGAAGAGTACGAAGTGCTGACCCGCGTTGCCTTCATTGGGCGCTCGTCGTTGGGCTTTGAGCAGATGGTGCGTCGGCTCCCCGATGGTGTGCTGTTGGCGCATGCCCGTACGGTCATGGTACATCTCAACCCAGCGACACACCGACCTGAGCGGATTCAAGACGCCTACCGAGAGCTGATTCGGCAGTACGAGGGGGAGCACTTGTGGGAGGAGCGATGAGTGCCCCACCCCAGTGGTTCGCCGCTCGCAGCATCATCGCACGGCTGGATGTCGTAGCGTACCGCCGGCACACTGCCTACCGGGAGCGGATGCTGCAGTGGGTTCGGCAAGGGCTCGGCGGAGTTTGCCTGTTCGGCGGCACGCCCGAGGAGGTCGCACAGGTAGTTCGCGAACTCACTGCCTTTGCACCATTCCCGCTGCTTGTGACAGCGGACTTAGAGTACGGGCTTCCGATGCGCTTTGCCGGTGGGACGGCATTCCCGCGTGCCTTTGCCCTTGCCCGGGCGGGACGACCAGAGTGGACGGCAGCGATTGCCCGCAGTATTGCGCAGCAGGCGCGGCGTATAGGCATCGGGTGGAACTTCGCGCCAGTCTGCGATATCACGACCAATCCCGCAAATCCTGTCATTGGCATCCGTGCCTTTGGACAGAGTGTGGAAGAGGCGGTGCCGCACATTCGGGCATGGGTGGAAGCCAGCCAGCAGGTAGGCGTGTGGGCATGTGCAAAACACTTCCCAGGACATGGCGATGTGGAGGTAGATTCCCACGACGCATTACCGACTGTCCGTGCCGATGCCGAGCTGCTCTGGAAGCGAGAACTGGAGCCCTTCCGCGCAGCCATCGCTGCCGGAGTGGTTGGTGTGATGCTCGGGCACTTGCGGGTGCCAGCGCTGGGGATTGATACGCTTCCCGCCTCGCTTTCCCCGCAGACAGTGCAACTCCTCCGGGGAGAGCTGGGCTACGATGGGCTCATCCTAACTGATGCGCTGGACATGGGAGCAATTACCAGCTCGTGGAGCACAGCCGAGGCTGCTGAACTGGCTCTGCGGGCAGGGGTAGACCTACTGTTGATGCCTGCCGATGTGGGGGAAGCTCTTGCGGCAGTTGCGCGTGCCTTGGAGGCTGAACCGGAGCTTCTCCAGCAGCGACGTCAGAGCCTTCTCCGACTGCACCGTGTCCGGGAGCAGATTCCTCCTCCGGACGATGCCGATGTAGCCAGCGAATTGCCCGAGGAGCTCTCCTATGCCTTGCGTGCGGCGTGGGCGGCGGTGGAAGTCGCAGGCGACAAATCGCTGGTGCCCCTGCCTGAGCATGGGCATGTTGTGCTGTTTAGCTGTCTGCCCGAGGAGCGGCTGGAGCTGGCAACGCTCTTCTTCCGCCTCTTTGCCCAGCATAGCCGCTGCCCGTGCGATATGGCCTACGTTGATGCCCGCTTGACGCCGGAGGAAGAGGGACGGCTGCTCGCCCAGACGGACGGGGCAACCCACGCTGTGGTTGCCCTCTTTGCCCCGCCGCGTGTAGCGCCGGCCGTGTGGCAGCGCTGGTACGGATTCCTCCAGAACTGCGCTGCCCTCATGCCAACCGTTGCTGTCTTGCTGGGGAATCCGTTCGTACCGTTGCCTGAGTCCGTTGCGGCGACCGTGCGTACGTACTCCGACACTGAGCCCAGCGTCGTGGCGGCTGCTCTTCTCCTTGCGGGTGTCCAGCCTCAGTGGGAGACCGGCGCTGATGCAGTGGTATGAAGGCACCCCAGAGCAGGTCTACCAGCGGCTCCGTGCTGCCGTTGAGCAGGAGCTCCGCACGATCGTTGACCGGCTGCGGTACGAGACTACCTTGCGGCAGGCGATTGCGTACGTTGTCCAGCACCCGGGCAAGCGGATGCGCCCGCTGCTGTGCCTTCTGGCCTCTGCCCTGGAGGGCGCTTCGCCATGGGAGGCCGTACCGGCGGCTGCAGCGGTGGAAATTCTCCACACGTTCACGCTGGTGCATGACGACATCATGGACCGCTCGCCGTTGCGCCGCGGACAGCCTACTGTCCACGTGCGGTGGAGCGATGCCGTAGCAATCCTGACCGGTGATGTCCTCATTGGGCTGGCATACCAGCTGCTGGAGCGCTATAGCCACAAGCCCTTCTTTGCTCAGCTTGTCCAGATGCTCAGCACTGGGCTGATTGAAGTCTCCGAAGGACAGGCATTGGACCTGGAGTTGGCCTCGTGCGAACGCCCGACGCTGGAGGATTACTGGCACATGATTGACGGCAAGACCGCAGCCCTGCTGCGGACAACGCTTGACATCGGGGCTCTCATCGGGGAGGTCAGCGCTCAGACGCGAGCAATCCTGCGTGAGCTGGCAACTCCGCTGGGGCGGGCATTCCAACTGCAGGATGACCTCTTGGACCTCATCGGCACGCCTGAGCTGACCGGCAAGCGCAATGGGCAAGACCTGCGCGAAGGCAAGCTCACCTACGCCGTGCTGCGGGCTCTGGAGTGTGCTCCACTAGAGGCAGTGCTCCAGCGATATCGCCAGCAGCGCCGAGCTTCCGAGGAGGACATCCCAGAACTGCTCCAGCTCTTCCAGCGTCTGGGGATTCTGCACGAAATGCAGCAGCAGGTGGAGCACTACTACGCCCGTGTCACGACACTTCTGGGCCAGCTTCCGGAGTATCCAGCCCGCGAGCTCTTGCGCCACCTTGTGGATACGCTCCGCGAGCGCCGCAGCTAACGCCGCAGGTCCAGCACCTCGGTGCCTTCAGGAGGGGTGAAGCGGAAGTCCGCTGCTGTTACAGGCGGATTTGCCCGGAAGGAGCGGATCTGCCAGCGCTGCTGCCAGCCATCGCCGGTCAGCTCTATTGCCACCGGGGTCCACCGGGAACGGCGGAGCGTGAGCACCGCTTTGCGGAAACCGAGCCCAGCAGAATCAGATGGTATCAGCTCGACGCGCAGGCTATCGCCCATGCGGTCAACAAGGCGGAGCTGTGTGCGCTGGAGAAGAGCAGTCAACACAGCCTCAATGCCTCCAGGCGGGGAAAGGCGAGCTGCTGAAGAGATGATAACCTGTCGCCGTTCGGGCATGTAGTTCCAGATGGTCTGCCCATCGCACACGACTGTGCGTCCTAGCCATTCCAGGCGGAACCGGTTCGCGCGGGCAGCTATCAGACGCGCTACCGTGCCCTCTGGAGAGACCGCCTCCACGGCAACGCTCTGCAACTGGGCGTAGAAGCGGTGTATCTGCTCCAGCTCCCCGGCTGCGAGGCTAAGCGGCATCAGGAGCAGAAGAGCGCTGTACCGTCTCATCGCAATTTCGCCAGCAGCGGTCCACGCAGCCCCGAGTAGCCCGTTAGCTCAGCATCAATCGTGCCAATGAGCACCTTTGTGGCAACCTTGACGGGGATCTTTCGGTCATCGTCGCTGAGCCAAATCAGAATGCGTCCCTCGCTCTTGAAGAGCCCACCTTCTACAACGAGCGGCTCTATGACTACGCAGCGGAAGGTACCAGCAGCGACGGTGACGACTTGCTTGCCGTGAATCCGCACACCCAGCTCGTAGGTCTTGGTGCCGTAGAAGTTCTGCAGCCGTAGAACCGTGTCTTTCGGCATTGCTGAGAGGTTGAGTGTGCGGACGTAGTAGAAGGCGGAGACGATGTCGTGGACGTACCGAGGGATAGCGAACTCGCCATCGGACGTGTACGCTCGGCAGAGGGCATGGTCCAGACGGGCGGTGAAATCACGCCGGTAGTTGCCCTCGCGCAAGCGTTGCTCGAATTCGTACGGGAAGATGCCCGCAACGTCGACCACTGTGCGGTAGAAGTCCCGAACCCGGTAGAGCCAATCCAGAGCGGGAACGGAGCGCACCTCAAAGCGAATGTCGTAGCACGGGCGTCCGTGGCGATAGACCGGCTGTGGAGCAATCTGGAAATACGCTGTCCCGGCGGTGATGAAGCGGTACTTGACAGCAAACTCCAGGCGCTCGCCGAAGCCGAAGGCTTCGTTCGGCACCGACCGCGTCCATTCCCCCGGCGGACACGGTGGAGTGTCGGCACGGAGGACCATCAGCGCCAGAAGTCCAGCAAGCAACGGGACCATGCTCTGCATGGGCAGATGTTCACTGCCATAGGACGCACTCCCGGCAAGCTTATCGCAGGTGGCACTGTTGCCTGCGGGTAACAGGCTATTTTTGCTGTGTCAGTGGGTGTTGCACGAACAGGGAACAGGGTGATGCGTCTCTGGAGCAGCTACTGTGCTCTCGCGCTGTGCACGGTCTGGCTCTCTGCGCACGATGCGCCGGCGCTGCTGAGCTTGCAGGCAAAGGGACTCCGCTTCGGGCTGGGGAGCAACTCGTTCGTGGGAGCGGATGCGGAAGGGGTCTCAGCACGCTTTGATGTCATTGCTGGAGGATTTGCCCTGCTGCACTTGACCCGCCTTCCTCTGGGTGACGTAGGACTGCTTGTTGAACTCCTCTACGCGCGCCGTGGCGCCGAGCAGGAGATTCAACCGGGCGGTGAGGGATACGACATACGGTACGACCTGAGCTACGTTGAACTGCCTGTGGCCATACGCTTGAGCAGGCAAGTGCAGCAACGCCTGACTGCTACCGCTCATCTAGGCATTGCGCCGGCTTTGCGTGTGAGTGGTGCCCTTGAGCAACGCATTCCCAACGCTATGCCGAAGAAGCTGGATGCAACGTTGCAGACAGCCGATGTTGGGCTGATAGGGGGGATAGGGATTGAGATGCCACTGCGGCGCTCGGCGCGGGCCTACGTGGATGCGCGCGTACGCATCGGTCTTATTCCCGTGCTTGCGGAGGACTTCAAACCACCGCTCCGGGAGAATCAGCCATTGCGCAACCTGCAGAACTTCTTCCTCGGACTTGTAGCGGGAGTTGGGTTCTGAGGTAGGGCAACCATGTGGCGCTGGCTGTGGGTGGCCATCGGGTGGGCGTCTGTCTGCTCAGCGCAGGAGTGGCAACAGGAGGTACGCTATACCATCCGGGCGGAGCTGCTTCCCAGGGACACAGTACTGCGGGTGCAGACGCGCATGGTCTATCGGAACCACTCTCCCGACACGTTGCACGAGCTGTACGTACACCTGTACTGGAACATCTTCGCTCCGCAGAGCTACGCTCGGCAGATGAGTCGGGAGCGGCGTCTGGAACGGATTCCGGAGCTACCACCCGTGCGCGTGGACTCCTTCGTAGTCATTGCTTCCACGGGAGAGCAGCGGCGGGAGTTTGATGTTGACAACACAATCGTGCGCCTTGCTCTGCCGCGCCCGTTGGGACCGGGCGATTCCGTGCTCGTGCTCAGTAGCGTTGTCCAGCGCATTCCGCCGGAAGGGCTCCGGATGGGGCATGCGGGAGGCGACTTCTTCATTGCCCATTGGTTCCCCTCCGTGTGTGTGTACGACCGGTACGGCTGGCATACAGAGCAGTACTTGGGCACGGGAGAATTCTACGAGGAGATTGCTGATTTCGACGTCGAGCTGACCCTGCCGGGCACGTACGTTGTGGTCCATACCGGGACACTCCTCAACGCTGCTGAGGTATTGCCGCCGGATGTTGTGCAGAATCTGGAACGCGCTCGCACGGGGACAGCCCCGGTGCGGATTGCCGATCTGTTCTCCCGCCCGCTGCAGGATACGGCGCCGCGGACGTGGCGCTTCCGCGCCGAGCGGGTTCGTACCGTCGCTTGGGCTGCCGTGCGCCGCTACCTCTGGGACGCCCAGCAGTGGGATGGTATCCTGGTGCACGTGCTCTACCCAAAGTCCCTGGAGAGCTTTTACCGGGACGAGGGGCTGCGTGCGGCTGTGCATGCCGTGCGCTACTTTTCGGAACACTTCGGGCGCTACGTTTACTCGGACCTATTTGTCGTCGTCGGCGGCACGACCGGTGGGATGGAGTATCCCGGTATTGTCTTCATCGGCCGAGGCTTGCTCGGCGGTCCGATGGCACCGGTGACGGCAGAGGTCATCATGCATGAGATCGGGCACAACTGGTACCCGATGATGCTCAACTCCAACGAGACAGAGTTCGGCTTTCAGGACGAGGGCTTCAACACGTTCATCACCACGCTGGCGCTGGAGGCTTTCTACGGGCGCTGGAACATGGGACCGCGTGTGCCTTCATGGCTGCGCCCCTTTGTCTCAGAGCGGGATGAGCGCACAGCTAATGCCATCAGCACAATCCTGTGGAGCCTCACGGGCTGGGACGAGCCGCTGCTGACCCGCTCGGATTGGTACCGAACGCCAGCGGGCTACAGCGTCAACTCGTATCCCAAAACCGCAACGCTGCTCTTCATGCTGCGGGGCATCGTTGGGGAGAACACTTTTGCCGAGCTGATGCAGGAGTACTATCGCCGCTACCGGTTTCGGCATGTCTATCCAGAAGACTTTGCCCAGCTCGCAGCCGAGGTTGTCTCGCGTCGCCAAGGACGCCGCACGGATCTGCGCTGGTTCTTTGACCAGTGGTTTGCCCAGACACCAGTGGTGGACTACGCCCTGGCGGGACTGCGGAACACGAAAGCAGGAGTTGAATCGCTGTGGGATGTCAGCGTCAGTATTGAGCGGCGCGGCTCAGCAATCCTGCCAGTTACTGTGGAGCTGCTTCTGGAAAACGGGGAGCGGCGGCGCGTCAACTTCAGTGTTGAGGAGGTCCTCCGCGGCCCAGCACGGCTGGAGAAGACCCTTCGGCTTCCCTCCCGTGCTGTGCGGGCAGTGCTTGACCCAGACACAGTGTTGCTGCTGGATATCAACCGCTTGAACAACGTCAGTGGTGCGTTCCCGCCGGTGCGGCAGCGGTTCTTCGTGGAGGCACTCGCTACAGACCCGCCTGAGCTCTATGCATACGGGGTTTCATGGCAGCCAGCGCTTGGCTTCAACAACCAGGATGGGCTCAAGCTTGGGGCGGAGGTCCGGGGAGCGTATTTGGGGATGTTCCACGCTGTGCGCCTTGCTGTAACGCAGGGGATACGGCTGCGCCCGCATTCGTTCAATGCTCTGTTCCAGTGGCGCCATCTCTTCTGGCAGCTCCCGGGCAAACCGCAGGCGAATGCCTTTGCTGCCTGGCAGGATGGCTGGTGGCGTCTGCGGGTTGGGGCAACGGTGACCATGACACCGGAACCGCCCACGCCGTGGGAGCTGACAGCGAGGTTAGCGGCTGCGTACTGGCAGCGTCAGACCAGTGTGTATGCTTTCCCGAACTCTCCGCTTCGTTCAACACCGTACTCTGGCGAACGGGTGCAGCTCCTGGTGACAAAGGCAGTCGTAAGGGCAACGTACCGGGCAGGGTGGGGAGATGTCCGTGTGCGTGGCAGCGTTGAGCCACTGTGGTACCGGGAGCCCGATGCCGTGGGGGTGTGGGCGGTTGTGGACAGCCTGCCGCAGTTCCTGCCGCCGAGATTTGCCCGTGGGAGGAGCTTTCTCTGGGCGACAGTAGAGCTCTTGTTGGAGCCGGAAACGCCGCTTCCCCTGCGGCTGCGTGGTGTGTTGGGCTGGTTTGCGCCGGAGGATGTTCCCGGGCTCTTCCCACCGCTGGTGGGCTTTCGGCTCAGTTCGGTCTCGCCGATTGAAGAGCTGGAGTTGCCGCTGTACCGGGCGCCAGGGATTCTGTCACCAGCAGCACGGCAGCGCCGCATAGCACCAACGGGAGGAGGTTTCGTGCGCGGCTACGTCGCCCACGATACGCTCGGAAGCAAACTCGCTGCCGTCAATGCGGAGCTGGAGATAACCCCGTTGCTGCGCGCTGTTCCAGGCGTGCGGTTTGTGACGTCTGTGCTATCCGTTGGGCTCTTTGCCGATGGTGGGCAGGTGGGGACACTGAGCGTGCCTGGTCTTCGGCAGTGGCTTTGGGATGCAGGGGTCAGCCTGAGTGTGCGCTTGTTGCCCAGAGTTGCTGGACTGTCACCACTGCCTCTGTTGGAGCGGCTCGGCATTGACCAGCTAACGCTCGATCTACCGCTGTTCCTAAGCCATCCGCCGGCGTCTGAGCGGCGGTGGGCATTTCGGTGGACGCTCCGCTTCCGGGCACTTCCGAACGCATTCGTGGAGTGGTGACCTCCTCATGGGCTCGGCTCTTCAGCCGGGGAGGAGAGCACGGAAGCTTCCAGCTCTTCTTCCTGGCGGAGCAGCTCGTTGCGGAGAAAGGCTGCCTGCTGGGGTTTGCGGAGGCGCTCGTACGCCTGACTGGCTAAACGGATGAGTGCAGTTCGGTAGGCAGCGCGCTCTTCGGGCTGCTCCAGTTGCCACCAGGCCCGCTGCCGTATCAGCGGCGAAAGGATGCGGATAACGTCGCCAAAACGGTGCGCCTGCGCTGCCTGTTCTGCCCGGGATAGGGCGGAGGAGAGGACGTGGCGGACACGCTGTGCGTGGCTGTCTGGTTGTGCTGTTGGGTGGTGGCGCCGGTGGAACTGGCGCAGTCTTTCAGCAAGGAGGCGGAAGGTTTGCGGGTCGGTCAGGTCGTAGACTGGGGCTCGGCGGAGGGGAACGTTGTAGACGACAATCCGGATGGCATCGCTGTCGGTAGGGAAACCGTGGGCGCGCAAGGAATCCGCTAGGCGGGTCAGGACACCAACGGTAAGGTTGGTTTGCACCAACGCCAAAGCACCCCGTAGCAGCGCCAGCCCCCACGGAGTGTCGTAGGTATCAAACCACCGCAGGAGCTGCTGTCGGATGAACTGCGCTTGGACGTAGACGCGATGGTAGTCATCACCCCAGATGCCGGTCCGTGCGCGGAGGACACGCAGCACGTCAGTAGGATTGTCAAACCGCAGCAGGCGGAGGAGCCCGAACGCCTGCGAGAAGCCAAGCTCGACGTAGTAGTGGATTGTCGGAATCCCGACCAGCTCCGCCAGCGTTGCCAGATGAGCCCGCAAGCCCCGATGTGCCCGGACGTTTGCCAACTTGTTGTACTGGCTTGTGTCGGGGAACCCGGCATCAGCGGGGGTGTCACGCGGGATAGCCACGATAGTGATGCGTCCGGAAGTGAGGTCGAGCAGCAGCACGTGGTTTGCGTCAGCGTGTGGGGTGGGGTCGCCCAGGCGAGCATCAACGCCGATGATGGCAATGGCAAGACAGTGAGGGCACCGCGGGGGACGTCCGGCGGCGCTCTCCCAAGTTGGGAGCACGGCAGCAGAGACACCTGTGTCGAGGAGCGATGTCTGTGTTGTGAACTCTCCTGCGGCGCTATCCTGCACGAGGCTATCAGCGTTGCCAGCAGGGGATAGCGGAGGAGATAAGCGGAGCAGTGAATCCAGACGCCGGTCTTCGGCGCTGCTCCAGAGCTTGTGACTGTAAAGCCAGAGCAAAAGCCCGGCAATTGTAGCGGTGGCAATCCCCAGTATCACCACTCGGCGCTTCATTCTGGCTCTGTTCCGGCCTCGCGCTGCTTCGCCTCCTCCCACAGTGCATCCATTTGCTGGAGCGAGAGCTCTTGAAGGTCTGCCTGCTGTTCTCGGGCACGCTGCTCTATGTACTGGAAGCGCCGCACGAACTTGTCGTTCGCGGCTTGGAGGCACTCTTCAGCGTTGAGACGCTCAAAGCGGGCAGCATTGACCAAGGCGAAGAGGACATCGCCAAGCTCTTCGGCAATACGCGAAGGCTCGCCCGTGTGGAGGGCTGTTCGCAGCTCGGCAAGCTCTTCCTCCACCTTTTGCCAGACCTCCTGCTTCGTGCTCCAGTCAAAACCTACACTGGCAGCACGCTCTTGGAGGCGCTGTGCCCGCAGCAGTGCCGGTAAGCTTGATGGAATGCCTTCAACGAGCGAAGCACGCCCCTCGCGCAGCTTGAGCTGCTCCCACCGCTGCTTGACCTGCTGGGCATCATCTGCCGGGGCAGAGCCGAAGACGTGCGGGTGCCGATGGACTAACTTCTGGCTCTCATGCGCTATCACCGCGCTGAGCTGGAACTCACCCTGCTCTTCGGCAATGGCGCTGTGCATGAGGACGTGCAAGAGGAGATCGCCCAGCTCGCGGGCAAGCTCCTGCATGTCGTTAGCTCGGATTGCCTCTACCGTCTCGTAGGCTTCCTCGATGAGTAACGGAGCAATAGAAGCGTGAGTCTGCTCGCGGTCCCAGGGGCACTCGCGGCGGAGCAAGCGCACAATCTCCCAGAGAACCCGAAACTGCTCGGTGGGATCGGTCGGGTCGGTTGGTTGCGGAATCGGATGCGGCATAGCCCGAGCCGGGGACGCTGTTGGACGAAAGCCTCCAAAATTCGGCGTTGTACCGCAAACTGCAGGCACAGCTACAGGAAAGGGCTAATTTTGCGCTCGCCATGAGATGGTGGCAGTGTATCAGTCTGTTCCTCCTGGGCGCCTGTGCTGGTATCCCGGAGCCCGATCCACGGGATGTTGAGGCACTTTACCGAGCAGCACGGTTAGCCTACGACAAACGCGAGGATGCCCTGGCACAGAAGTGGTTAGAGCTCATCCGCACCCAGTACCCTGCCAGCCAGTACGCCGATGATGCCCTTTTCCTGCTGGCGGAGCTGCGCTTCCGGAGGGGCGAGTACGTCATGGCGGCATTCCTCTACCAACAGCTCCGGCAGGCGTATCCCCAGAGCCCCTATGCTCGAGAAGCGCTCTACCGTATCGGGCAGGCGTACGAGGAGCTATCGCCACCCTATGACCGTGACCAGGAGTACACGCTGAAGGCTCTCCAGGCATTGCAGGAGTTCCGCACTGCCTATCCTGGCGACTCTCTCGTGCCGGAGGTGGAGCGTCGTATCCGGCAACTACGCAATAAGCTGGCATGGCGCGAGTACAGCATCGCCCAGCTCTATCGCAAGCTCGGCAGCCCAGAATCGGCTCTCATCTACTACGACGGACTCCTCCAGCAGTACGCCGATACCGACGTGGCTGAATTGGCCTACGTTGGTAAAATCGCCACACTCGTGGAGCTCCGCCGATGGCAGGAAGCACAGCAGACGGTGGATACCTACCGGCGCCTCTTCCCCAACGGGGCTTACCGCAGGACGGTGGATGATTTAGCCTCGGTGCTCAGTCATGGCAGAAACGCTGCTCCATAAGACCATGGGCAAACCACCCTCGGCATCAGCAGTGGAGATGGTTCACCTGGTTCTGCCGAACCACGCCAACCAACTGGGGAATTTGCTCGGTGGGCAGTTGATGCAATGGATTGATATCGCCGCGGCTCTTGTGGCAATGCGCCATGCCGGTAAAGTCTGCGTGACAGCTGCCGTTGATAGCATCAGCTTCTTGGAGCCGATTCGGGTTGGGCACATCGTGCACATCCTAGCCTCAGTCAATCGGGCATTCCGCACCTCGTTGGAAGTTGGCGTCAAAGTCTTTCGGGAAGACCCGATCAATGGGACGCGGACACATGCTGCATCGGCATACTTGACCTTCGTGGCTATTGACCAGTATGGGAAGCCGCTTCCTGTCCCACCGGTAGAACCGCAGACGCCAGACGAGTGGCGCCGGTGGCAGGAAGCGGAGATCCGCCGACAGCAGCGACTCCAACAGCGAGAGCTGCTCCGACAACTGCGGCAGCAACAGGGCACAGATGTTCCACAATCGGAGGGCACACAATGACAACACGCTGTTTCCTCATCGTCGGACTCCTTGTAGCGGCAACGGCTGCAGCGCCAGCGCAGTTTGTCTACCGCTTCGCAGCCGGAGTAGGTATCCACCCGAAATTCGGTATCAATGCCGGTGAAATCCCTTCGGGGACGAAGACCGGGGTTGCCTTTACGGGGATTCCCGACATCTGGGCACAAGGGGTTTTGCCATTGGACCGCTACGGCGAAATCTGTGCAGCGCTGGATGTGGGCTATGCCAGCCATGCCTTTGTGACGAAACCGGGTGATGCCGATACCACCAATGAAGGCAACACGTTCGTGCAGCGCTACCGCTACCTCAGCATTGCCCCAACCTTTTACCTCAACGTGCTGGGGCTTGGGCTCAACATTGGGATCCCTCTTGGGGCAACGCTCCGGAATCAGCGGGGAGATGTAGAGCGGGAGCTCGCCAGCTCGGATCTGAACGTGCTGGTAGAGCTGCGCTTAGGCATTTCTGCCCCGCTTGTCAAGGACCCGAAGCGTGGGCGCTTGAACTTCCAGCTCTTTGCCTCCTACGGGCTCACGAAGATGCCGGCGAAGTCCTATGAGCTCATTCGATTAGGTCCGCAGCCGCCTGTTGAGGAGCGCTATGCCCCGCGGATTGCAGCTTTGGCGGTAGGCTTGAGCTACCACTTCTTCTTCGGAGTTGAGCGGGCAACGGTAGAGTGAGCTACTGTGGCGGCAGCACTTGTTTCCGTCCACAAGCTCGGCGGAAGTATCCTTGCCGATGCTGCCAGCGTTCAGCGCACGGTGCAGGCGCTGCACGGAGTTGCTGCTCCCCCGGCACTGCTTGTCGTTTCTGCCTGCTTTGGCGTAACGGACCGTCTCCTTGCCATCGGGGAACGTGCTGCTACAGGGGATGGACAAGGTGCTCAGGAGCAGCTCCAGGAGCTGTTAGCCTGGCATAGCGAGCAAGCGCGCACGCTACTGCCACCGGAGAGCGCCGAGCGTGTTATAGTGTCGCTGCGCGAGCACGTTTCCGAAGCGGTCCGGCTGTGCTATGGTATTGCCTATTTGCGGGAGTTTACGCCACGGACCCGCGATGCGCTGCTGGGAGTCGGGGAGCTCCTTGCCAGCCGATTGGTTGCCGAAGTACTCCGTAGGACCGTTGACGCTCCAGTCCTCTGGGTAGATGCCCGAGAGTACATGGTCACCGATGCCACGTTTGGATGTGCCCGCCCGCAGCTCCCGGAACTGCGCCGGCGCGTAGAGGAGCGAGGCATCGCTGCGGCAGCGCGGAGCGGGGCATTTATCGTCACGCAGGGCTTTATCGGAGCAACCCCTGAGGGGATACCAACGACGCTGGGACGCGGCGGTTCCGACCTCTCAGCAGCCCTCTTTGCCGTTGCCCTCGGTGCGGAGGAGGTGTGCATCTGGAAAGACGTCTCCGGAGTTTTCACCGCCGATCCCGACGTTGTGCCCGATGCTGAGTTGGTGTCTGAGTTATCCGCTGCGGAGATGCGTGCCCTGAGCCTTGCCGGTGCTACCGTTCTTCATCCCGATTCCGTCGAGCCGGCGATAGCGCATGGCATTACGGTTCGAGTGCGTGGGGTACAGACTCCAACGGAACCGGGGACACTCATCCGCGCCCATCGCAACAGTATACCCGCACCGGTAGCAATGGCGTGGCAACAGCCATGCTGGGTCTACCACGTTCCGGAACCAGTCCCGTTGGGAGAGACTGCCACAGTAGCGTTGGCGCTGCTATCCACCGCCGGTGAATTAGTGGTTACCCGAACCCCTGCCGAGGACGCTGGCCGGCTGGGGTGGGTATCGTGGGAGTCTCCGCATGTACTCGTCTCTGTCATTGGTCCGGAGCCTGCCTATTGGGCAGTCCCGATGCTTGCTCAGCTTCGCGAAGCAGGACATCTCCCTGTGGCTTGGTGCTTGGAGCCCCCATGGGCACTGCGAGTTCTTGTGCCACACAGCAATTGGGCTGAGGCGGTCCGCTGCCTCCACCGAGAGCTGCTCCGATGGCGTCGCTACAGCACAGTGGGGTGAAAAACGTCTCTGCAGCCCTGTGGCGTTCTCGGTAGCTTCTGCTTCCCCATGACGGTCACAGAACTTGCTCTGGATGGCGATACGGAACGACCCCGAGGCATTGACTGGGTGCTGCTGCGGCGTCTTTCTGTCTTTATCCGCCCCTACCGTGGATGGCTGGTCGTTGCTGTTGCGCTGGCGCTTCTGAGCGCGGCGATAGCCCCTGTGCGCCCGTACCTGAGCAAACTTGCCGTCGACCATGCCGTTGCTAGAGGAGCATGGGGCGATTTTGTCTGGCTTCTGGCAGCTATCCTCGGGATTGTCGTGCTGTACGCCGTGGTGCAGTATAGCCTCACCTACCTGCTGCAGTGGATAGGGCAGCGAGCGCTCTTTGCCGTGCGCACACAGGTGTACGACCACATCGTGCGTTTGGCGCTGCGCTTCTACGACACCACCCCAGTCGGACGGTTGGTGACGCGAGTGACCAATGACGTGGAGGGCTTGAGCGAGTTCCTGTCCTCGGGGCTGGTTATGCTCATTGCCGATGTGCTGTTGCTGCTGTGTATTGCCGCCTTCATGGTGGCAACGGATTGGCGCTTGGCACTGTTGACGCTGGCAACATTGCCCTTGCTTGTGGTTGCCAGTGTGCTGTTTAGAGCAAAGGTCCGCAGGGTGTATCGCCAGATTCGGCAGCAACTGGCGCGGTTGAACGCGTTCCTGAGTGAGCACATCAGCGGGATTGCCACAGTTCAGCTCTTTCGGCAGGAGGAAGCCCAGTTCCGACGCTTTGAACACCTGAACCGGCGATACCTCCGGCTGCAGCGGAAGTCGGTCTTCTACTACGCGGTCTTCTTCCCCACGGTTGATGTCATCTGGGCGCTGGCTATTGTGCTCATCCTCTGGTATGCTGCCGGTGCCCTGGGTACAGGAGGCTTGACCGTTGGGACCTTGGTTGCCTTCATGCAGTACGTGGAAATGTTCTTCCGCCCCATCCGGGACCTGACGGAGCGGTACACCGTGTTGCAAACGGCGCTGGTATCGGCAGAACGGATCTTCAGCATCCTCTCGGTGCGCTTCACTGTTGAGGATGCCCCTGACGCGGTGCCGATGCCTCCGCTGCGCTCGGGCATTGAGTTCCGCAATGTCACCTTCAGCTACGATGGTATAACGCCGGTGTTGCGAAACGTGAGCTTCCGGATTGCTCGCGGGCAGATGGTTGCGCTGGTTGGGGCAACGGGCTCGGGGAAGACGTCGCTGGTGAGCCTGCTGTGTCGGTTCTACGAGTTCCAGGGCGGCGATATTCTCATTGACGGGCGCAGCATCCGGTCACTCCAACAGGCAAGCCTTCGGCAGCGCATTGCGCTGGTGTTGCAAGACGATGTGCTCTTCTCCCGCACGGTGCTGGAGAACATCGTGTTCGGGCGTCCGGGCATTACAGAAGAGCACGTCCGCGCCGCTCTACGCTACTTAGGTGTGGACGCTCTGCTCGATAGGCTGCCCCAGGGCTTGTCCACCGTGGTGGGCGAGCGGGGCGTGAACCTCTCGGTGGGAGAGCGCCAGCTGATTGCTCTCTGCCGGGCGTTTGTAGGCAATGCGGACATCATTATTTTGGACGAAGCCACAGCGCACGTGGATTCAGAAACCGAGCGAGTGTTGGAAGCAGCAATAGAGGCTCTGCGGCGTGCTGGGAAGACGTGCCTTATCATTGCTCACCGCTTGGCAACTGTTCGGCGTGCTGATACTATTGTCGTTCTCCACCGGGGACAGGTGCGCGAGATTGGCACACACGAGGAGCTGTTAGCCCGAGGTGGCGTCTACGCACGGCTCTACCAGCTCCAGCACGCTGGTCTGGAGTCTGTGCCCTGAGTCAACGCCGTGTGCGGTAGAGGGCAATCGCCCGTTGGTGCTCGCGGTAGCTGCGGGAGAATACGTGCCGCCGTGAGCCATCAGGGATGAGCACGAAGTAGAGAAACTCGTGCTCTTCAGGGTCCAGCGCAGCGGCAATAGCATCAGCACTCGGATTGTTGATGGGGCCAGGTGGCAGCCCCGGCACGACGTAGGTGTTGTACGGGTGCGGGAAGAGGAGCTCGGTGCGGCTGAGGGGTTGTCCCGGTTTGCCGAGTGCATACGCCACGGTAGGGTCTGCCTGGAGCGGCATTCCGCGGCGTAGGCGGTTCCAGAACACCCCGCTGACACGGCGCCGCTCGTCGCTGTGTGGAGTTTCTGCTTCGATGATGGAAGCGAGCGTCAACACTTCGTGCCGGGACAGCCCACGGTGCGCAGCCAGTTGAGCGAAACGATGGTCCCAGAGCTGCTGCTGTGCTTGGAGCAGCCGTTCCAGGACCGCGTCGGCAGGATGGCGCCAGAAGAACTCGTAGGTATCCGGCATGAGGTATCCTTCAACGGAGGCAATCGGGATGCCCCACCGGCGCGCGACGCTGTCGGAGAAAGCTAACGCCACAAAGCGTGCAGAGTCAACACCAGCGCTCCGCTGGAGCAGTGAAGCAATCTGCTGTACGGTCAATCCTTCGGGAATCGTGACGCGAACCCGCAGGATTTGGCGTCCAGAAAAGACCGCCCGCAGAAGCTCCCAGTATCGGAGCCCTGTCTCGAAGCGATACGTGCCTGCATGGACAGGCTGACGGCTCAACCAACCGTACACAACGCCGATCGCCACAAACAGCCTTGGATGCTGAAGGTGGCAGCACTCGGCAATCTGGTGCAGCGCAGTCCGTGCGCTACTCCCCGGCGGTATCCAGCACTCGATCGGTTCCTGCACAGGAATCCGCTGCCACAGGTACACTGCGCTTCCCAGCCCCGCCAGCGCAATGCCTGCCAGACCCACTATCCCGGCGTAGAGAGGCTTGTCCATGTGCTGTGTGCACCAAACAGCGCAGGTAGACGAGCGATGCCGACTCTTCCGGGCGATGCTCCTGCCGTCGAAGCTGCCGACGTTCCGTAATTTCGCAGCCGGACGGAAAGGTGCCGGAGTGGTCGAACGGGCTCGCCTGGAGAGCGAGTGTGCCCCCACAAGGGGCACCGTGGGTTCGAATCCCACCCTTTCCGCACCGACCCCGTAGCTCAGTGGTAGAGCAACGGCCTTTTAAGCCGTGGGTCGCTGGTTCGATCCCAGCCGGGGTCACCCACGGAGGCACGTAGGAAACAACGAAGGGCGGTCCGTGTGACCGCCCTTTCTTGTTGTTGTGACAGCCGGGGACAAACTTAGCGCACGAGTGTGAAGCGCTCCACAGCCGTGAACGGTCCTGAAATCAGCCGGAGCCAGTAAACTCCTGCAGGCAAGTGGCTGAGTTCCACGTCCTGCTGGTATCGTCCAGCAGGGAGGAGGCCGTCAACGAGCAGGGCAACCCGCTGTCCCATACTGTTGAGGATTTCCAGCCGCGTTGGTGCCTCCAGCCCAATGCTGTACTCAATCCGCGCGGCTCGCTCCCGTACAGGGTTGGGCTGGACAGGACGCAGCATGTATCCCTCCGGCGATAGCCGGATGAGCTGCCCATTGACGAAGCAGCCTCCCAGCTCGACGGTGTTCGGCGTCGTAGCAACCTCAACGCAGGCATCACGGTCGGGCAACTGCATCTGCAACTCGGGCTCGATACGCAGGACGTCGCCCAAGTAGGTCTGGAAGCGCAGCCGCAGCAGCTCGCCATTGCGCGTAATGGGAGTCTGCCCAGCAGCGCTGAGGCGTAGCCGCACCAGAGAGCCAGCGTCCGGCAGCTCTTGCGCCTGGAGTTGCCAGGTCCCATCCAGCACATTCCCCGGCTCGGCGCTGCCGGGAATGTACTGCAGCAAGGTTCCGTTGTAGCGCAGCTCTGCGACGAACGAGCGAATGTCAGCTTCCGCCCATGCACCGCTCTGCCCAGTAATGCTCAGGCGTACTTGGTCGCCTGGCGCTGCCAGGAGGCGAGCAGGCTCCAGAGCGTATGCAGTGCTGACTCGGTACCCTTCGCCACGGAGCACGACGGTCAGGTTCGGATTGATAGCGTTGCGGATTGCCACTGTTGCCGCATACGGGCGTACCTCCGTCGGGGTAAAGCGGACGCGTACCCAGAGCGTATCGCCAGGGGCGATAGCAACTGGGAACGTCACTGGCTCCAGGAGCTCAAACGCGGCAACATCGCCGGCTACCAGCTCTAAGCCGGTAATCAAGATGTTGCCAGCAGGATTGGGGTTGATGATGGGGAAGAAGCCCTCGGGCTGGTTGCACGTGAGCACTCGCCCGAAGTCCAGCCCTTCGGCCGCGATGGTGTTGATGCAACCTCTGCCGAGGACTTCCACGCGCGTGACGGTGATCGAGTCAGGAGCAGGTGCTGCGTCGGAGACGATCTCCACGGTAGCTCGGCGGGTACCTGTCGCTTGTGGGGCAAAGCGAACGCCCAGGCGCAATTCTCCACCATTGCGGGCAAGGCGGTACGGAAAAGCAGGCAGCGGCTGCGTCCACGTGAAGTCGGGGTCACTGCCTGTTGCCCACCGGATGTCGCTGATTGTGAGATCTGCTGTCGTGCTGGGATTGCGGAGCACAACAGCCTGAGGCTCCTCAGCGCTCTCGCCCAGGAGGATGCACTCAAACTCGTAGCCGCGTGCCTCCAGCCGTGGCAGAATGCCAATTCCGCGGACGTATCCCGTAACGGTCTCTGCATTCGTGAACGACGCATCGACGCTGTCTACATGCAGTCCCTCAGCCAGCGGTGTGTAGCGGACTCGGATGCGCACTTCCGAGCCTTCATTGGGCTTGAGCTCGACGGGATTCCCAGGCGATGGTTGAGGCTCAAGGGAGAGAATCTGGAACGTGCCAACAGGTGCCAGTCCGCGGAGCCGGACATCCGTCAAGTAAGCAGGAGCACTTCCGGCATTGCGGACGTAGAGGAATGCTTCTTGCACGGTACCCACCCGGCGCTCGCCCCAATCGTACGAGGTAATGTACGGTCCAGCTTGGATAGCACGGCCCCGCCAGTGGGAGATGTTCTTGTCCCCTGGTGGGGCATCGCAGATGAAGACGACGTCAATTGCATTGGAGCCAACAGCGGTTGGACTGTAGCACGGCGTTGTCAGCCGAACCTGTTCACCGGGTGGGATGACCAGTGGCAGAGGCGGATTGACCGTGGACAGAGCAAACGGTGGCTGCACATTCTGGATAGCGGTAATGTGGAGCGTATCAGTGCCGGGGTTACGGATGAGCAAACCGGTTGTGTTGCAGACTGTCGTGTTGATGGGGACTGTGCCGGCATCCCAGTCCTCTACCCAGATGTGCGGCTGGATACCGCGACCCTGGAGCGCCCAGCGAAATTCAGCGCATTCAGTGCGGACCAGGAGCGTATCCCTATCGTACTCGCCGGCCAGGTGCTCACGGCTCGGACGGTAGAGGAGCTGGAGCACATGGCTTTCATGCCCGCTGAGCTGGCGTTCCGGTGGGACCACTCCACTGACAATCTGGAATGCTGTGCCCAGCAAGAGGCGTATCTCTTTGAGAGTTGTTGCGCTATCACGAGCATTGCGGAGCGTGACCGTGAGCGTCCGGCTCTGTCCTACGCGGACGGCACCGGCATCGATGGGCTCTGCAGGCTCTGCAACGAGGCTATCGGCGATGTACCAGACCGAATCAATACTCATGTTGCCAGCGCGGTCCAGCACTCCGATGCGGGCAAAGGCAGAATACCGCTTGTCAATGACCTCCACGCGGAAGACGAAGCGCTCTACTTTCGGATAGGGTTTGAGCTCTTCGGCGGTAACGAAGCGCAGCCGGTAGTTGTAGCTGCCTTCCAGCAACTCAATCTGGGAAATGCCTTGGTCAATCTGGCGCGGATTGTCGCCCTCCTTACCGTTGCGGATTTCCGTAGCCAAAATTTCCCAATCGCCGCACTCCACACGTTTAGAGAGCTCCGGGGGAAGCGTGTCTAGCTCATCAATTTTGTTGATTGCCATCGCAGCCGGCCAGCCATAACTATCGTATTCGCTAAAGCCATAGATGTAGCCACCGAACGGAGTTTCGCCCACAATGCGGTGAGGTCCAGGCTGCATGCGGAGCACGACCCAGTAGAGATTCGTCCCCGGGATGCGTTGCCCCAGGAACTCCGGATTCCGCCGCCAGACGTGTTGCCCATCGACTTTGATGCTTTTCAACTTCGCCTGTGTCGGGTCGTTGGTGTCGCCAATGGCAATGAGGTTGAAGTAGTTCGTGGCAAACGCTTTGCTGGCAGGGGTTTGGAAAACTGTGGAGCGAATGTACTGTTCCACAGGGGTCACGACAATCATGAAAGGGTCAAAGTTGGGGTCGTTGTCCCAGAATGCCGAGTAGGAGTACTGCATGAGCAGCACGGGCTTATCCGCTTCCCAGATGGATTGCCCGTAGATGGAGGAGTCCTGCGGAGAGTTGGTCTTGTTGTACTCCCAGAAGTCACCTGCCGAGCGGAGCAGTCCGGACATGCTCCCCTGCAATTGCCCGTTGCGGTACCATCGGACCGTGAACCGAGTGTTCGGCTGGGCAGCAAGGATACGGAAGAAGTCGCCTTTGCGGGCTTTGCGCTGGTACTCAATCGTGACGTACCGCTTGCCCCATGCTGAGATGGGCGGCAACATTTCTACCAGGAAATCCCGGCTGATAGGTCCGACATCAGGAATCATCGGAATCATCGTACGCATGTGGAAGGAGATAAAACCGATGGGCTTGGTGCTTGCCACCAGTGTACCACTGAAATCGTTCTGTGCCGAGGGTGGATCTCCACTGCCGCGCAGCATGTACGTCTGCCCTCGGTTGAGCATTACGGTGATGCGGTCCCCGATTCGGCGACCACCCACGGTTCGTCCGTAGCCTCGCCCGTAGAGCTGAATTGTCACAACAGTCTGGTCCTCGGCGGCAACGATGACGAATCCATTCCCCCGCTTCTGGCCGAAGTCTTCGTAGTCGTAGTACGACAGGTGGCGATACTCCGTCCCCCACACGTTTACAGGCAATGCCAAGTAGCCATCTGAGGTATACTGCTTGCCGTTGAAGACGTAGACAGAAATAGGGTGCGGGGCGCTCAGGCGAATGCCTTTCTGCGTAACCGTTTCACTCTCCCGAACCTCGTCGGTCCAGAAGAGATCGCCGTTGAGGAGGGAAAAGGTGGTGATGTCCATTGCGCGGACGGGCTTTGTGATGGTGCGTCCGTCTAGGGCGCTGTAGAGGGTCACTTCGGTGTTGTAACTGGAAGTGACGTAGATTTCCAGCAGTTGCCCAGGGTAGCCGTCGACCTCGTTCGGTGGAATGGCTATCCAGAACTCACGTCCTTGTGCCGAGTTGTTCAAAATCCACTCTGCCGGTGGCAGTTTGTGGTTCCCTGCTGTAGCAACGGCCACGGCTCCAACGAAGAGTAGCCCGTACCGCATGGAATTGACCGCACGGTGTGATACATGGGTTTCTGCAAATATAGCCCGTTGCCATATCCCTAGCGGCACAGTAGCTCGAGCTGGGCTGGGGCAAGGGAGGGGTGCTATTTTCGCGGGTGTTACGGAGTGCTGGAGGATGCGGGCAATGTTCTTCTCAGCAGTACGCCACATTCATTTTGTCGGCATTGGTGGCATCGGTATGAGTGGGCTGGCGGAAATCCTCCTCCAGCAGGGATTCCACGTCAGCGGCTCAGACCTGGTTGCCTCGGAAAACACGGAGTACTTGGCAAACAAAGGAGCGCGAATCTTCTACGGACACGATGCCGCTCACATTGAAGGGGCAGAAGTTGTGGTGTACTCCAGCGCGGTCAATCCAGACAACAACCCCGAGACACGCGCTGCAGCCGAGCGAGGCATCCCCGTACTGCGCCGTGCTGAAATGCTGGCTGAGGTAGCACGCCTGAAGTACTGCCTGGCGATTGCCGGTACGCACGGGAAGACAACCACCACCTCGCTCTGCGGATTGGTGCTGATCCGGGCTGGAATGGATCCGACAGTCATCGTAGGCGGACGTCTCCGAGGCTTGGGTGGTAGCAACGCGCGCTTAGGACGTGGGGACTGGATTGTCGTTGAAGCTGACGAATACGACCGCTCCTTCCTCTGCTTGCTCCCGACCATCGCTGTAGTGACCAGCATTGAGGAGGAGCACCTGGATGTGTACAGGGACCGCAGCGATATCCTGGATGCCTTTGCCCGCTTTGCGAACAATGTGCCTTTCTACGGGCTCGTGGTTGCGTGCATTGATGATGATGGTGTCAAGGAACTGCTGCCGCGGTTGAGTCGGAAGGTGCGGACCTACGGTCTTTCGCCACAGAGCGATGTCCGCGGACGCCGCGTCCGACTGGCTGAACGTTCGGCATCTTTTGAGGTTTTCGCCGATGGGGAGTATCTGGGAGAGGTCACCCTGCGGGTGCCCGGTGTCCACAATGTGCGCAATGCACTGGCTGCCATCGCAGTGGGGCGTGAACTCGGTATCCCTTTTGAGACCGTCCGCGAGGCGCTGGAGGAGTTTACCGGTGTGTATCGGCGGTTTGAGATTCTCGGACACCGTGATGGGGTGCTCTTCGTGGATGACTACGCCCACCATCCAACAGAGGTGCGCGCAACGCTCCAAGCTGCCCGCCAGGGGTGGGACCGACGCATCGTGTGCGTGTTCCAGCCACATACGTACACGCGCACGCGAGACTTCGCCGCCGACTTCGGCAAAGCTTTCGAGGAGGCCGATGTGCTCATCGTTACCGATATCTACCCTGCCCGTGAGCAGCCGATTCCCGGTGTCTCAGGAGAGCTTATCGCCCAAGCTGCCCGACGGAGTGGGCACCGCGCTGTCTACTATGCCCCGACGCTTGAGGAAGCTGCTGAACTTGTCGCATCGCTCCTCCAGCCCGGTGATATGCTCGTGACCGTAGGCGCCGGCAACGTGTACAAACTCCATGCCCTCTTAGGCGTGCGTGCGGAAAACCCCATGTAGCTGTGCCCTCAAGGAATCCTGCTGGAGGAGAGAGGGAGCATTTACTCTGTGTTGCAAAGTACTCTGTTTCGCCGTATATTCGCGTTCGGTTGGAGTCACACACTGTGAGGGAGCAATGCAGATGACACGGACTGCGCTGGTAGGTGCTGGCATAAGCATTGTGGCAACGGTGGCTTTGGCACAGCACGAGTGGCAGGCTGGGGGAATGGGGTATTTCGCTGCGGGTGTGCAGATGCTGAGCCTTGGGGAGCTTCCGGGACGGTTGGAGGAGGTGGGCTACGGGCGGTTGTCGTCGCGCGCCTTTCTCCTCGGGGGTGGCGGTGGTGGTTGGATAGGGCGCTTCTACGTTGGCGGCGAAGGGTATGGACTGCTGGGACAAACGGCAACGGGCTCCCGCGGTGAGGTGAGCTTAGGAGGCGGTTGGGGAACGGCAACGGGAGGGTATGCCGTGGCAGAATGGGAGCGCGTGCGCATAGCTGTTTTTGTCGGTGTCGGTGGTGGAAACATCAGTATCGGACTTCGGCGTCCAGGAGCAGGGCTTGTCTTTGATTCACTCCTCCAGGAGCCGCGCGGCAGCACGCGGATGAGCACGGGTGGGTGGCTGCTCCAAGGTGCGCTGGGTCTTGATATCCAGCCACTTGGGGGGTGGGTTGCTGGTATTCGGCTGGGGTACCTCCTTCCGGTGGGCTGGGAAGCGCTCACAGTAGAAGGAGAGGCGCTTGCTGGAGCGCCAGTTGTGAGTCCGCGGGGCATATCCGTACGGCTTATCCTCGGTGGTGGCTCTTTCCGCAGCAGCGTTTCCGGACAGCGCGGGACAGAACATGGGTATTGAGCAGCTGGATCCGATTATGCACGAACGCGTACGGCTGGGGATACTGACCCTCCTTGCCCATGCTGGGGAGTTGGACTTTCAAGCGCTCAAGCGGGAGCTCCGCGTAAGCGATGGGAATCTCTCGCAGCACTTGCGCGTGCTGGAAGAAGCCGGCATCATTGCGGTGCGTAAGGGCTTTCTGGGGCGGCGACCGCGGACGACCTACCGCCTAACGCCTGCTGGACGCCGACGCTTTAATGCCTATCTGCAGGAGCTGCGCTCTCTGCTCGGCTCCCTATTGGAAACTCGTGGAACAACTTCGGAAGAATTGCCATGACACAGCATCGGATGCGTTCGGAGGAGCTTCAACAGCTACTGGGCACTGTGGATATTCTCCAGCTACTCCTCCTGCAGGGGCGGCACGAGCTTCGCATTCTGGCGCCGTATCTGCTCAGCTTCGGGGCTTACGGTGTCATCTGCACGGTAGCGGAGCTGTTCGGGTATAATTGGTGGGCAATTGGGGTATTGCCGGCGTTTGCGCTTGCAACGGCGATAGCTGTCGGGGTCATGCCGACCGTACTCTACTGGGGTGCGGTAGCAGTCGGTGTGGTGCTTATCCAGTGGTGGCTTGGGAATCCGGTCCTCACGTGGTTGGCGATGGCTGTTGGGATTGCAGCTGGAATGTGGGCTACGTACGGGAGCGCTGAGCGGCGCGGGCGGTTGGCAGGGATGCGGGGTGTTGTAGCACCTCGGGTCGGGATTGCATGGGGTCTTATGGTTGCGGGGATGTGGCTCGTTACGGTCCTGTTCGTCTCTCGGGGTTCGGCGGCTTCGGAGCTTCTGGGGGCACTCTGGGGCTATGTACTCGGTGTCGGATTCTTGCTGTTGGGCATTCTCAGCCCCGTCTTCGTTATCGTGGCGCTGTTGGGGATTGTTGGAGCGCCGCTGACCGTGCTGGTCGGAGGAGGCTCGGAGGTATTGGCGGCTCTGTTTGTGGCAATGTCTCTCGTCATGCTCGGCGTTGGAGTGGCCGCGCTCCGGCAGAAGGCAGCTTGAGGGCAGGCGCGAGGTCTGCGGATTGGAGCGGCGGGGTGTGTAATTTTGCACTGTGCTCTCACGGAGGCAATCTGGCGATGACGAGTGCAAGCGGCATACAGCAGACCTCAGTGCTTTCCCGTGATGGCGTTGTTGACCGCGTCGTTGAGCTGCTCGGGGAGCAAGAGGCGCGGTTTCTACTGGAGCATCGCTGTAAGACAATCCAGAAAGAGCAGCTCCACTTGCCTGGCCCTGATTTCGTAGACCGCGTCTTTGCTCCATCGGACCGCAACAACCGGGTGCTGCGGAACTTGCAGTGGATTTTCAACACAGGGCGACTGGCGGGTACGGGGTACCTTTCCATCCTGCCTGTGGACCAAGGGGTGGAGCATTCCGCTGGTGCCAGCTTCGCTCCGAATCCGATGTATTTTGACCCTGAGAACATCGTGCGTCTGGCGCTTGAAGGCGGCTGCAATGCGGTTGCCTCTACGTTCGGCGTTTTGGGAAGTGTGGCCCGCAAGTACGCCCATAAGATTCCCTTCATCGTCAAAATCAACCACAACGAGCTGCTGACCTATCCGAACAAGTACGACCAGGTACTGTTCGGCACTGTCAAGCAAGCCTACGATATGGGGGCTGCAGCCATCGGGGCGACGATTTACTTCGGTTCACCGGAGAGTTCCCGACAGATTCGGGAGATTGCAGAAGCCTTTGCGTACGCCCACGAGTTGGGCTTAGCCACGGTGCTGTGGTGTTATCTGCGCAACAGCGCCTTCAAGGCAGACAAGGATTACCACGTTGCGGCGGACTTGACAGGGCAAGCAAACTACCTTGGTGCAACGCTCCAAGCCGACCTCATCAAGCAGAAGCTGCCCGAGAACAATGGAGGGTTTGTAGCGTTGAAATTCGGTCGTACGAGTCCGCTGGTTTACGAGAAGCTCACCTCGGACCATCCCATTGACTTGTGCCGCTACCAAGTGGCGAACTGTTACATGGGGCGCATTGGGCTTATCAACAGTGGCGGTGAGTCCAAAGGTGCCAGCGACCTTGCCGAAGCCGTGCGGACAGCGATTATCAACAAGCGGGCGGGTGGGATGGGACTTATCTCTGGGCGCAAGGCGTTCCAGCGCCCCCTGAAAGAGGGCGTTGCCCTGCTCCATGCGATACAGGATGTGTACCTGTCGGCTGCAATTGATATTGCCTGACCCGTGGAGGGCAGAGGTGGGATTGTTTTACATGCAACGGAGGACGTGCCATGAAGGACAAGCGGAGTATCACGGTGCTTGCAACAGTGTTGGTGGCTGCCTTGCTGAGCGCGTGTTCAAAGGAAGAGAGTAGCACGGGACCGACGACGCCGCCGAACTACTTCCCCTTGGCGGTGGGGAACTGGTGGGTCTATACGGGGATTGAGCTGGATACCAGCGGGGCAGAAATTCCAGGCACGGAGTGGCGGGATTCTTCGGTCGTTGTCGCACAAACGACGATTGCGGGACGTCAGGGGTATGTGATGGTTAGCTACTCCACCAGAACCGGAGGGACCGATACCATGATGGTTGCCTCCGAGGGTGGACGGCTCTACGTTTACTCTGAGGGCTGGACCGGAGATGGAATTCCAGCCCCTAGCGGGTGGATAAAGTATGCCGATCCTGCTGCCGCAACGTGGAGCATTTGGGATACGACGCTCACAAATGTCCGGCTTGACAGCAATCTTACAACGTCTGGTACTTTCAGCTGGAGGGGTGAACGTGGGGGCACGATGAGCGTTACTGTCAAAGGGCGTCAGGTGACGGCGCAGGAGTTCCGCGTGCGGGTAACCTACAATGGTAAGCTTTACATGGGCGGTATGGAGGTTGGGACGGTAACGTTCACGATGGTACGGCGCCTTTGGGCAGCAGAGGGCATTGGAATTGTGCGCAGTCAAAACGACCCAACAGAGCTGACAATTCAGTCGGCGCTACCCGGTGGCGGGATGACACAGAAGAGCCGTGGGGAGCGCACGATTTTGGTGGACTATTCCGTCCGATAACTTTGGCGGCGGGACATCCCCGCTGCTCTGGAGGGTTCGCCCAACTGGTAGGGCAGCGGTCTTGAAAACCGCCGGGCGATGAGCCCATGAGGGTTCGAGTCCCTCACCCTCCGCGCGGCGTATTCACCACGGGCAATGCACGAGGGAGCGGCTTGTGTAATTTTGGGCGCAGTATCCGTGGTAGGGAGGACGTCGGATGCGGGCTGCTCGGTGGTTTGTCGGATGCGGAATGGCGCTTCTCTGGGTGAGTGGCTGCTCCGACGAAGGAGCAACACCCCAGGTCCCGCCGAACTATTTTCCAATGGCGATAGGCAACTGGTGGGTGTACGCAGGAGTTGAATTGGATACAGCAGGTAACGAGCTGCCGGCTCTTCAATGGCGGGACTCTTTGGTTGTGGTTGCGCCCATGGCAATCGGGGGCAAGCAGGGCTACCAAGTGGTCACATACCGAGACAGCCTGCCGTGGGATACGACAATCATGGCGACCGAAGGAGGGAAGCTGTACGTATACTTCGACGGGCAGCTATCGGCGAACATTCCCTTGCCAGCACCGCGGGGATGGGTGCTGTTCGCCGATCCGACCGCGTCGGCGTGGGTGGCATGGGATACCACTGTTACGGGATTTCCTGTTGAGCTTCCTGGTTTGCCGCAGGGGCTGACGGCATCGGGCACATTTCGGTGGTCAGGGCAGCGTGGTGGCACGCTCTCGCTGGAGCTCAAAGGGCGTTCTGTGGTGGCACAGGAGTGGGCAATGACGGTGACGTTTTCAGGCGATGTCTTCCTGGGTCCGCTGAAAGTAGGGACGGCGCAGTTTCGCTTGGCTATTCGGCTGTGGGCTGCCGAGGGCATTGGGATTGTACGTCGTGTGGATGAGCCTGCCCGTGTTGTGCTCTCGGTACAAGCGTTGGGGCAGCAGCAGTTTGCCTTCAACGGACAGCGCTTGACACTGGTGGACTACGCCGTGCGATGAGCGGTGTACCGCTACTGGACAAGCTCGCACTCGACCTCCACGACGCCCTCGCGGAGCATGTCCAGCGCTATTGCTGCGGCATACGATACGTCCAGAATCCGTCCCGGATGGCGAGGGCCACGGTCGTTGATACGCACGACAACGGAGCGCCCGTTCCGCAGGTTCGTCACCCGCAGTCGGGTCCCGAAGGGGAGTGAGGGGTGGGCAGCCGTCAGAGCTTCGGGGTTGTACGGTTCACCACTTGCGGTGGTGCGTCCGGCGAATTCCATCCCGTAGTACGATGCCATGCCACGGAAACGGAGCGGTTCTGCTCCTGTGGAAAACCGTGTCGCTGAAGCACAGCCAGCCGCAAGAAGTGCAAGACCTGCGAGGAATCCAACCGCTCCCCGGCTGTACCTCATAGTTAGAGGCGGACACTGATGCGAACTTCCCACACGCGCTGAGTTGAAGGGAGGGTAACGGTTGTCGTCCCTGTCGTGGTGCTCAGTTGAAGCAGTACCTGCCGCAGAAAACTCGGTTCACCGCGGAGGAGCTCGCTCAGGGGCATTTCAACGGTAAACTCAGCCTGCTGGAGGGGATTGCCTAAAACTCCACCCCATCGGACAGTGATGCCGCCGAGCTGTCCAGTAATGCGGGCGCGCATCTGCTCTAAGTCAAACGTGCCTGTTGTCGGGTCAATTTGCACGTCTTGGATAATGCCGACCCCGCGGAAGAGCTCCGTTGCTGCTTTGGAGGCAATGGTGGAGAGGTTTGCCAGTGGGATTTCCTGCCCGATGGCACCGTTGCCAAGGGCACCGCTTTCCAGCTCCTCCTGCGTGCGTCCGATAAGGAGGAGCCAGACGATGTCGTTGAAGAGCTTGTTCTCATCACCTGTGCCGGGGGTGCCGGCAATGGTGTAGCTCCAGTTGCCAATTGTCAGGTTGCGCCAAGTACCGCGGACGGTGAAGCGGATTTCGTAAGTCTGACGTTGGTTGTTGAAGAGCCGAACACCCTGGTAGCGGACTTCAATGTCAAGCTCAGGGTTATCGAGCTCGCCGGTTGTGAAGGCGATGGTGCCTGTAGCGGAGAAGTTGCGGTAGAATTTGTAGACCGAACCTGGGCGGAGACGAAGGCGCCCCAGAAGCTGTGGCTTCCCTTCTGGACCTGTGACGTATGCCAGCGGGACGGCGGGGTTTTCCGCCTCCAGGTCTGCTATGAGCTGCTGTGTAGGTGCCAGGTCCATCGTGATGGAGACAGTGCCAAGAAAGTAGATGCGGAGGTCGTAGGAGAGTCGCTCCCCGAAGCCACGTTCGGCGCGCAGCCTTGTGCCGTGGGTCGAGGGTTCCTGCGGTGTGGCAGCCGGTAATGCGGTGGAAGTCACCCACGTATAGTCGGCAAGCAGTGATGGTGGTGTTCCAACGGTCAAGGCTTCTCCAGGGAGAATCAAGCGAGCCGTGCGAACCAGGAGGGTTCCAGTGAGTCGGGGCTTTTCCCACGTTCCGACGAGCTGGACGGGTGGCTGCCCAGTGGCGATGACGAGCGGACCGTAGATCAGCGGATTGACACGGGCGGAGCTGTAGCCGAGAACGAGCAGTTGGGGAGAGCGGAACTGCAAGTCAAAACTCCACGGCTGGAGCTGGCGTAGCCCAATAGTGCCACTGATGGTTGCTACTCCCTCGGGAAGGTCTTCCGGGAGGTTGCGGAGCGTGAGCTGTTCAATCGTTACAGTCTGCCCTCGCAGGGCAAGGCGGAGCGAGGCGTTGTACGTGATGCCAGTCAGTGCTGGTTCAACGACGAGTGGCTCGGCAGAGAGGCTACCCGAGAACTGCAGGTGGAACGGTAGGTAGCCACCAACGCTGAGACTGAGGGTGAGGCTTCCCTGGGCGATGCGGAGCCCTACAACGAACGGTGCCAGCACGGCCGCGTTGATGTTTTGAGCCTCAGCGTACGCGGCAACGGGAACCCGCTCGTAGAGCTCCTCCTGAATCGGAAGCGAAGACAGCACCAGCCGGAGTCGGCGGGCGCCTTCCTCGAGCGTGAGGGTGCCGCGTGCGATGTTTTCGGCTACTGTCCCCGATACCCGGAGGGTGCCCAGGAGAGTCGTATCGTACGAAAGGCGGCTGAGCGAGAGGGAGAAATCCACTCGGGGTGAGGGCAGTGCACCCGACAGGAGTACAGCCAGCGTATCCAGCTCACCCTTCAGGGCGAGGAGCTCAGGGCGGCGGTACAGCGGCGGTAGCAGCGCGAGGAGCTCCGATATGCGGGCATGCAGGAGCTCGGCTTGCAGATGCTGCAGAGAGTCCCAGCCGAGACTTCCCCACAGGCGTATCCGTTCCTTCCCGAGGCGCTCCAACACGAGCGTGTCGAGAGCAATCCCGCGCGAGCTCACACGGAACGTTGCAGGCATTGGGCTTTCCCAGGAGAAGCCGGAGTGGGTGTGGCGGAGAGAGAGAAAGCGGCTGACAAGCAGGTAGCCTTCGGAGCGCATGTGTATTTCGGCAGCCCACCGAGCAGAGATGAGCTCGGGAAGCGCAAACTGCACATCCACCGTGCCGGCGTTCTCGGTAAGCTGCCATCGTAGCTGCAGGCTGTCCACAACCTGCGCTGCCCACCGAATGCTTGCTGCTGAGATGGTGCCGGAAAAGTTGGCGAGCACAGGGATGTTCTCAGCAATCTGGAAGCGGAGAACGAGGCTGTCGCCACGGAGCCTTTCGCCGATGAAGCGAATGCTGTCGGTGCCAAGGGAGAGGAAGCGGGCATGGAAACGGTTCAATCGGAGCAGCGCCGTCGTGTCCGCAGCGCTTAGAGCGCCATCGAGGCTGAGCGTGCCTTGCAAAGCAAGAGGTTTTGTCCACTGTCCCAGCCACGCAAGGTCCCGGATTTCCACACGGAAGCGGATATCTGCGCTCTCGGGAAGAGGCGGCGTCGGCGGGACCGGGAGTGGCTGGCCGGGCAAAAACTGCCGGTGACGGGCAATCCATGCAGCCGTTGCTGTGCTGAGGGAGCGCAGAATCTCCGGGAGTGACTGTACGCGCCAACGCCCCTCGAGAGAGGCAGAGAGGAAGTCACCAGTTACCTGCAGAAAACGCACCGATGCCGAGGGGCGGCTCAGTTGGAGCGATAGCTCAAACGGCAGCGAGGACCACGTGGGATACTCCAGGTAGTGTACGTGGGCGCGGATGAAGCCTTCTATGCTATCGGGATGGAGACTCCGTCCGGCGATGAGAACAGTTGCGGATACTGCCGTCGGGAGCGATGGGTCCCCCAGCAGCGCTGCTAGCGGAAGCTGTGCGAAAGCGCACTGGAGCCGATACGATGGGGATGAGACCGGTTTGAGCTGAACCCAGCCGCTGAGAGCGGCATAACCGGTGTCAGCAGCGATGAAGCGGCAGGAGAGGCTATCCAGCTGGAGGAGTCCATTGGCAAGCCGTCCTGCAGCGAGAGCCTGCTGCAACCGCACGGTGCCAAGTTGACCTCCCGTCAGGGATATTCGGAGCTGCAGAGTAGCTGTTTCCACCTCGCGGCCACTCCCACTTCCCTCGATGGTGCCGCTGACGACCAAGGGCTGCATTGGTGGCACGCTGAACGGGGTCAGCTCAAGTCGGGAGGTGGACAAAGCGATACGGTAACTCGGCTGGCTGGAGTTCCACTGTGATAGCTGCGCGGACAGCTTCGCCTCCCCCAGCGCTGTTGTGAACTGCCCGGCGATGTCGGCGCGGTCCGGTGACAGTGTAAACCGCACAGCGCGCATGCGCAGGAAGCGAAGCTTTTGGAGCTGTGGTGGAGACTGCGGCTGGAGGCGAGCTAGTAAGCTCGTGGGGACGAAGCCGGATTCTACAACTCCGCTGATGCTGCGGCGTGCAGTGTCGAGCGGCTCAGTGACTGTCAGCCGGGCACTCCCGTATGCTCTGCCTAGGCGGAAGCTCAGGAGCTGGAGCTGCAGGCGGCGGGCAGTGCCTGTCAGCTCAAGCTTGGCGGAGAGGGTGTCGGGAATCGGTGGTAATGGCGGAAACCATCGAGTCAGATGCTGGGGGATGAGGGAATCCAGGCGGAGGATCGCGTGGACTCGGGCTGAACGGCGCAGTGCTTCGGGGGAAAATGGAGCGCTGCCCGTCTGGGTGAGCTCGCCGTTCAGGTAGAGCCCGATTCCTGGCATCTGCAGCCGGACCTCTTCAGCACGGAGCTGGGTTGGTGTGAAGGCAAAGTGTCCGCGGAGGGTGTCCAAGACCAACCCGGAGAGATGCTCGCGAGCGTGCAGACGCCGGAGGCTGATGAAGACGCGCTGGTGCCGTGGGAACAGAGCAGCGCTCCCGAGGAGCTCTACTTCGCGGAGTAGCCACCGACCCTGAGCAGCAATCCCAGCAGCTGTGGGGTGCTGCTGCGCAAGAGCGAGGGAATCCACGATGGCAACCGTAGCATCTCGGATGTAGAAGCCGCGGAGCCAGATACTCAGCTCGGGTGGCTTGCCCGAAGGTTCCCGGCGGCGGAGCACGCGTTCCAGATTCCAGAGGCTATCGTGGCCACGAACGAGCGTTATCCTCACCCCTTCGGCAGAGAGGGTAGGGATGACGATGCGGCGCTGTGTGAGCGCAAAGGCTTCGTAGGCTATCCGTACCGAAGTTGCAGCAGCTATGGTGTCACCGGCAGCGTCTCGGAGTGCGAGTTGGTAGAGCTCCACTCCCGACAACCCACGGAGGCGCAGGTCTGCAATGGAGAGCTCCCCATTGAGCTCGGCGTTGACCCGCTCAAGGAGCTGGCGGAGCAGCCAGCCTCTGACCTCGGGCAACTGGAGCAGAGCTACCAGCCAGAGCCCCAGGAGCACAACGGTGCCGGCGATCCCACCGAGCAAGCGCACAAGTCGCCGATGTCGCTGCTCGGGCATAGAGTGCCCGTATAGGTGCTACCACTGGAATTCTGCCGAACGCTCCAGGAAGCGCCGGAGTAACTGGATGGCGGCAGCGACGTCGTCGCGGTGGACACACTCCACCACCGAGTGCGTGTAGCGGTTGGGAATCGAGATGGTGCACACCGGAATACCTGCGCGGCTGAGCTGGATTGCGCCAGCATCGGTCCCACCGCGGGGCAGCACCTCCAGCTGGTACGGTATCCCCTCCTCCTCTGCGATGCGTTGCAGGAAACGGACTAAGCCGGGGTGAGAAATAGAGGCAGAATCGGCAATCTTGATTGCAACGCCGCTGCCTAAGCGGGTGCACTGCATATGCTCTTCAGTTCCTGGCGTATCGGCAGCGATGGTGACGTCGACGGCAATGCCGATATCGGGGTCTAAGCCAAAAGCAGCCGTGCGGGCACCGCGGAGACCAACCTCTTCCTGAACGGTTGCCACAGCGTATACGTCATCGGTACTCTGCTGGAAACTCTTGAACGCCTGCAGCATGACGTAGAGGCCAACCCGGTCATCCAGCGTCTTGCCCGTGTAGAAGTTGCCCATTTCAATGAGCTCGCGCTCCAGCGTGATGGGATCGCCTATGCCAACCAATTGCTTGACCTCTTCAGCGGGCAAGCCCACATCAATGAAGAGCTCCTCCAACGGGATAACCTTGGAGCGCTCCTCCGGCGTGGTCAGATGCGTGGCTTTGATACCGATGACGCCATCCAGGACACGCTTGCCGTACACCTTTACCCGCTGGGCAACGAGCGTCCGCGGGTCAAAGCCCCCGAGCGGATGGAAGTAGATGAAGCCGTCTTTGTGGATGGAGCGGACGATGAAGGCAATCTCATCCATGTGCGCTGCCACCATGATTGTGCGGCGCCGTTCGCCCGTGCCGCGGCGGAGCGCAAGGACGTTGCCCATTGCGTCGGTGCGGATGTCATCGGCGTAATCCTTCAGTTCGCTGATGACAAGCTCGCGGAGAGCCTCCTCGCGACCGGGTACCCCTGGTGTTGCACACAGGCGCTTGAGCAGGTCAACCGACATGGGACAGGTCAGGCTCGTTGAACATCACTCTTCCCCCTGAGCTTTGCTGTAGAGAGCGGTACCGTTGACGTGGTGGAGCTTTTCCACGTGCATCCACACAACGCCGCTGGCAGTCAGCTCGGAGAGAGCGGCGATGATGTCCTCGTGCTGGAGCGGCTCATCGGCAAGGTATCGGCAGCGGTACCAATCCACCAGGAGGATAGGCGGTGTCGGTCCGGGATAGACCTTGGTGCCACGGTTGGACATCATGCGGAGGCGAAGCTTGCCACAGAGCTGCTCCGGCAGACGGGGCACGCCATCCGGGGAGTACACGAAGACGTCCATGCCCATGAGCGTCCACGCAGGCATGGACGCTGTGCTGACGGGTTGCGGAGCGTTGCTCGATTCCGGTGGCAGATGCGGTTCTTCGGTGAAATCTAACGGAGGCAGGTTGCTGATGAGGGCTCGGGTGAACTCACGCGTTGAAGCATTGCCGCCGAGGTCACGGGTGCGAATGCCTTCGGCAAGTGTTAGCCGCAGAGCCTGTTCAATGCGGGTAGCATGCCGATGGAGTCCGAGAAAGCGCAGCATCTGCGTTGCCGAAAGGAGCAGCGCTGTCGGATTCGCAATCCCTTTGCCGGCAATGTCCGGCGCGGAGCCATGGACAGCTTCAAAGACGGCACGCCCACGCCCGATATTCCCGCCCGGGGCAATACCTAAGCCGCCGACCAAGCCAGCACAGAGGTCGCTGACGATGTCCCCGAACAAGTTCGGCAGTACCAGCACATCGAACGTTTCCGGGCGAACTACCAGCTGCATGCAGAGGTTGTCAATCAGGATGTCATCGGCTTGGAGCTCTGGATACTCCGCGGCGATTGCGTAGAAGCGCTCGCGGAAGAGTCCATCGCTCATCTTGTGGATGTTGGCTTTGTGGACGCAGGTGACGCGGTGCCTCCCCTGCTGGCGAGCCAGCTCAAAGGCAAATCGGATGAAGACATCAGAGCCAGGGCGGGTGATGATGCGGAGTTGCTGCACAACGTCCGGCGTTTGCCAGTGTTCAATGCCCCCATACGTGTCCTCAATGTTCTCCCGGAGCACGATGAGATCGACGTTCTCAAACCGGGTTCGCACTCCCGGCAGGGAGCGTGCTGGGCGAACATTGGCGAACAGGTCTAGCGCTTTCCGAATCGTGACGTTGATGCTCTTATGTCCGGTGCCAACCGGCGTCGTTGTCGGTCCTTTGAGCGCAACGCGGTTCCGTAAGATAGACTCCAACGTATGCGGAGGGAGCGGAGTGCCGTACCGTTGGGCACACTCCAAGCCCGCAGGCTGCTCCTCCCACTCAATGGGGACATGGGCGGCAGCGAAGACCTCTTGCACAGCAGCCGTAATCTCCGGACCAATGCCGTCGCCGCGGATGAGCGTCACACGCTGTGTTCGCACAGGGGCCGAACCTGCTTGCGCCATGGCAGTTTTTCACCGTAACTGGAACGGAGCCGAAGCAGCCTGGAGAATTTCGTACGTAGTGCCATACCGATGGACGATAGCGATGACGCTACAGTGCCGCGGGTTCCAGTCAGCCGCACTGGGAAAGCGGTATACGTAGCGGCGTTGGAGAACGGCTCCCGCTGCCGCCCCAGCAGTATCCAGCGGCTCGCCCCATGTTCCCAGCACGCCGTCGCGCAGCACAAAGCGGTGCACGTAATTGGGAATGTCCGGTGGATTACGCCGGTAGTCCAACTGGTACTGAACGACGCTGTCCTCCACGATGTAGAGAGCCAAGTAGTGGTCCGGTGCTCCAGGCTCTACGTACTGGACAGTTGCGTCAATGCTCACAGTACGGGCTGCGGTATCCATGACTGCCTGTACTTGGAGCTTCAGCGGTGCCGGACTCCGGAGTGCTGCGTCAACGGCTGATGCCCACGCGTCCTTACCCAGGATGTGCTGCGTGGGATACCCGCGGCGGTTGACCATACCGTTCGGGTTCCCAGCTTGGCTGATACCGAAGAAGCGATCGAGCTCTTCGGCAACGGGATTGCGGAAGTCATACGTATACGGCGGTGCCGTTGGACGAGCGAAAAAGCCAGCGTGAACGCTCATCACGAGGAGCCGCCCGGCATACCGTTGGCGGAGCTCTTCAGCACGCTCGTGCGCCTCAGGACAATTACCGCAGCGGAAGCCTGTGTAGTCTTCCAGAAGCACAACGGTGTTCGCTGTGTCAGCAGATGGTGCTGATACCTCGCGATACGGCGGCTCAATGACATCGCAGCTACTCAGCCAGACAACGGCGCTGATGAGCACAATCCAGATGCCCATGGCTACCCTTGCGACAGCTCTACGAGCAAGAGAGTTCCAAACTTAGGCGTTCTCCCCCTACTGAGGGAGCATTGCAGCGCGCGTTCGCGCTATAGGCGAACACGGCAGAAGAGCCACGCGAGCGCTGTAGCGCTTCGCTATCTGGCGAAAAAGCATAGAAAAATGCGTGAAATATGCACAGCCTGACGGCGAATCGTACGGTTGAAACACTAAAGCTTACCTGAGCTGCGTCTCCAGTCGGCGTCTGTGGCACGGCAGACAGGGTATCCCACCGGAAGGTTCGAGTCGGCATCACGTCTTTCCAGCAGTGGATGTCTTAGCTCTCGTGGGCTTAGCATTCGGCGCACAGTGTCGGTGGCGATACGTTCGTGTTCCCAACAGTCTGAATGTCTCACAGCAGAGCAGTGCGCGATGCCATCGGAGACGCTTCGTACCCTTTTTGAGCGAGTACTGGCCCGGTTGAGGGCGGAGCGGGAACGTCTCCTGCGCTTGCCGCCTCCTATCTGGGAGCGCCTGCAGGTGGTGGAGGAAGCTATCCTGCAACTGCAAGACCTCATGCAGCGACTTCAGGAAGTGCTGCCGGACGATGGGGAATCGCCGGGACGGAGACGGTACCGCGGAGCGACGTTCCCATACAAGGCATATCGTCCGCTCATTGCGAAGGTGTTGGCGCAGATGGGCGGACGCGGGTATGCGCACGAGGTTCTGGAACGTTTGGCAACGCTTGTGGCTCCGTACCTTGCGCCTGGTGATTGGGACGCGCTTCCCAGCGATGGGGAGCTCCGCTGGCGCAAGAATGCCCTTTGGCAGCGCTATGCCATGAAGCGAGAGGGGCTCCTTGTTGCGGATTCTCCGCGCGGGGTGTGGGAACTCAGCGAGAGTGGCTGGGACTACGCGCGGAAAGTCCTGGAGCTTGACATTCCGGAGCTTCTGCAGAGCTTTGGCTACTGTGTCCGGTCGCAGTCCCCTGCAGTCGGTGAAGTGCGGAAACGGCTTCCGGTGCGTGGGCTTCCCGATGCTTTCGATGATAGCGACTCGCTCTTTTGCTCGCCTGTCCTTCCGCTGTTGCCGCATGTGCTCTCATATCCGGAGGAGTGGCCGTACGATACAAGCCAGCCAGCACGACTCCAGAGATAGGCTTTATGTCACACCAGCTTGGAGGTGCGAACATATGCGTTGCTACAGCCCGTTTGTGCTGCTGGCACTTGCTTTGGGATGCCAGCGGCTGCCTGTAATTGAGCGCTTTGAGGCGGTGCCGCCAGAAATCACAGCAGGGGAAAGCACAGTGCTCGTTTGGCAAGTGCGGAATGCAGACTCTGTGGAAATTGCCGGAGTTGCTACGGGATTAGGCGAGCGAGGAAGCCTCCGACAGCGTCTCTTCAGTGGCCAGTACTATGTCCTGCGGGCGTATCGTGGGGAGTCCTCGGCTGAGCGCTTGACCAGCGTGGTTGTGCATCCCCGGTGGGGACAGGAGCCGGGCGATACGCTCCCTCTGCCCCAGCGTGTGACCTCACGGTCGCAGGCTACTGAGCCGCCAGTTGTTCGCCGGCAGGCCCCTACGATCCGCTTCTTCCGAATTGTTCCGAGCGAGCCGATGGAAGGAGAACGGGTCCTCATCCAGTGGGATGTTGAAGATGCTGACTCGGTGGAGTTGGTCGGGATTGCCAAGAGCTTGGGGAGTGTTGGCAATATGTGGTATCCGGTTTCGCTCGGGCAGGTTTTCATCCTGCGGGCATACGGTGGCGGGAGCTACGTTGAGCGGACGCTTGTCCCCGTGGTCCGATCTCGCACCAACGAGCAGGAACGACCTATCGTCAAAGGAGCTCCTGCTGAGCCCGAAGAACCCACACCGGTAGAACCTGAAAGCAGCCGCACGCCGGAATTCCGTATGCGTGAAGTCCGCGAGCCCGAACCTCGTTATGTTGTTGAACTCCGGACGCGCTACGGTGCGGTGACCATACAGGTTGCGCCTCCGTACCGTCCTTCGTTAGAGAAGCTCGTGCAGGTATTGCAGCAGCTCCTCAACAGCGCTGACTTTGATACGACATTGCCTCAGCGGACGGTAGCGCGCTTTGGGCTCAACTCTACGACCGTGCCGCCCACGTTCCATCCTGTGCTGATGGAGTGGGCACGCTACCTACGCGAGCATCCCGACGTCCGGGTTGAAATCCAAGGGCACTCAGACCTCACTGGTACGGAGCGCCTCAACCAGCGGCTCTCCCAGGAGCGGGCTGAGCAGGTCCGCCGGCTCTTGATAGCGTACGGTGTGTCGCCAACGCAGGTTGTAGCGCGCGGGTATGGCTCAACCCGCCCGCTGTGGAACCCGGAGGTTTACGAGTGGCAGCGCGCCGAGAATCGGCGCGTAGAAATCGTCATCCTGCCGTAGCGCTGTAGAGAAGCAGCCTGCAAAGCCCCTGCAGCTCCTGCAGGGGCTTTCTGTTACTGGCGGAGCCGCTCTACAGCGTGGAAGACCTCGTCGTACGGCGGTTCGATGGCGGGGTTTTCTGTCACCCACTTGTATCGGACGATACCGTCTGTGCCTACCACGAACACGCTCCGCTTTGCTGCCGTATACCCTTTCAGTCCCGCAAAGTCCTCGTGGTAGACACCGTAGAGCCGTACGACTTCCCGGTTGTAGTCCGAAAGCACTGGGAAGGGCAAGTTATGCTCCTGGGCGAAGGCTTTATTTGCAAAGGGTCCGTCTACGCTGATGGCAACCAGGGTAGCGTTGAGCTCTTGGAGCCGACCGAAAGAGTCGCGGAACGTGCACATTTCCTTCGTGCACACCCCTGTGAAGGCGCCTGGGAAGAAAGCAAGCACAACAGGGCGCCCTGTCTGGAGGAATTCCTCCAGCGAACGTGGCTTGAGCTCTGTGTCTACCAGTGTGAAGTTCGGTGCTTTCTGCCCAACGTCGACAGCCATCGGTACTCCGCTGTTGTGGGACATGCTCTCGGCTTCGCATGCACAGCATGCATCCGAAAGGCAAACTTACGGCACGGTTTCCGATACGACTGGGCGGTGTTTCCTAATTTGCGCGCCGTTCCAAAGGTAGATGTTCAACAGGCGCAGGGTACAATGCGCACGACGAAGTCTATTGACGCCCTCATCCTTGAGGCACAACAGAGCCAAGAGCTGCGGCGGGTCCTAGGACCGGCGAATCTGGTTGCCTTGGGCATTGGCGCCATTATCGGGGCTGGCATTTTCGTGCTCACTGGGCAAGCGGCAGCGCAGTATGCTGGGCCAGCAATTGCGCTTTCGTTTGTCATCTCCGGCATTGGGTGTGTGTTTGCCGCGTTCTGTTATGCCGAGTTTGCTTCTCTCATTCCGATTGCTGGGAGCGCATACACGTACGCTTACGCCACGCTCGGGCAGTTCTTTGCCTGGATTATCGGGTGGGATTTGCTCTTGGAGTATCTCTTCGGCGCCTCGACCGTTGCCGTTGGGTGGTCGGGGTACGTTGTCAGTTGGTTAGCGGACCTGGGCATCCACGTGCCGAAAGAGTGGGCATCGGCACCGTTGGCCTACGACCCGAAGACACATCAGTGGAGCGCTACGGGAGCGATCTTCAACCTGCCAGCAGCGCTCATTATTGCTGTGCTAACAACGCTCCTGGTGCTAGGCATCCGGGAATCGGCAACGTTCAACAACATCATTGTTGCAGTCAAGGTCGGCGTCATTCTGTTGTTCATCATCTTCGGTGCGGCTTACGTCAACGTTGCCAACTGGATGCCGTTTATCCCCGAGAATACAGGGCAGTTTGGGCACTATGGGTGGAGTGGTGTCTTGCGGGGTGCCGGGGTCATTTTCTTTGCCTACATCGGCTTCGATGCTGTGTCGACGGCGGCACAGGAGGCGCGCAACCCGCAGCGGGATATGCCCATCGGGATCATCGGGTCGCTGGGGATTTCTACGCTGCTCTACATCCTGGTCGCGTTGGTCATGACAGGAGTGGTGCACTACAGCCAGCTCGGTGTGCCCGATCCGATGGCGGTGGCGGTCAATGCTATGCAGAGTGCCAGTGGGGAGCCTCTCTACTGGTTGCGCCATGCGGTGAAGGTAGGGGCAATTGCCGGGCTGAGCTCAGTCATCCTGGTGTTGCTGCTTGGGCAGCCGCGGATCCTCTACACGATGGCGAAAGATGGGCTGCTGCCACCGTTTTTCTCAGCAGTCCATCCTCGCTTTCGGACGCCGGCTCGGGCGACAATTCTGACAGGAACGATAGCATGCCTCGTTGCGGGGCTATTCCCTATTGGCATTCTGGGCGAGCTGGTGAGCATCGGGACCCTGTTGGCGTTTACGATTGTCTGCATCGCCGTTATTGTCTTGCGATATACCCGTCCGGATTTGCCGCGTCCGTTCCGGGTGCCGCTCATGCCGGTGATTCCGATTCTGGGGGCGCTGGTGTCGTTGGTACAGATGGTTTCGCTGCCGTGGGATACGTGGCTACGTCTGTTGGGATGGATGGCGCTTGGGCTGCTTGTCTACGCGTGCTATGGGCAGCGCCATAGCGTCATTGGGCAGCGGGCAGTGGGTGGAGAAGGAGCCCAGTCGTCGAAACTGCCGAGCAATCCCGGTGAGCAGCGAGAGCGTCCATCCTAATGCGGAAGCTAGCGTTGTTCCTGGTCGGGTACGGGCGGATGGGGCGGGAGGTGGAATCCCTTGCCCGCCAGCGGGGATACCGCATCGTGGGGATTGCCTCCCGCTCCCGCCCCTTGCAGCGTGAAGCACTCCAGGAGGCAGACGTTGTGCTGGATTTCTCCGCTGCCGAGGCTGTGCTCCCGACGGCACGGCAGGTGTTAGCCGCTGGCAAGCCGATGGTGATTGGGACAACGGGCTGGACGGCACAGCGGCAGGAGTTAGAAGCGCTGGTCCGGCAGTATGATGGCGGTGTCGTCTACGGCAGCAACTTTGCTCTCGGGATGCACCTCTTCGTGCGAATTGTGCGGTATGCTGCGCAGTTGGTGGCTCCGTTTGAGGAGTACGACGTCTTCCTCCACGAGCTGCACCATCGTCACAAGCGAGATGCTCCCAGCGGAACAGCTCTCCTGCTAGCAGAGGCAATCATGCAGGCGCTGCCACGCAAGCAGCGCATTGTCACAGAGGCTGCAGGTCCTCTTACACCGGAGGCGCTGCATGTGAGCTCCTCCCGTGGCGGTGAGCTCATCGGAACGCACGTTGTCTACGTAGATGCGGCGGGAGAGAGCCTGGAGCTCATCCACCGGGCGAAGAGCCGGCAAGCTTTTGCCGCTGGCGCTCTGATGGCAGCCGACTGGATTGTTGGGCGGCGGGGACTCTATGAGTTCGCACAGGTGGTCGGGGAGCTTCTGGGCTAAGGTCGCTGTGCTGTGGACAGTGGGGCTGGGAGCAAGCCCGCACGGGGGTCCCCCCGAGCTGGAGTTTCTTCAGCCTGTGCCAGTGGTTGACCTGGCACTGCACGAGCGGTCGGCTGCTGTCGTTGTTCTGTTTCGCAATTGCGGGGGACAGATGCTGCACGTTCGGTCTGTCCGCAGTGAGTGCTGGTGTGCGACAGCGACAGTGCTGCGCGGGAGTATCCCGCCGGATTCTCTGGGAGCCTTGTACGTGATGGTGTCACGGGCGGGCATTGGGGATAGCCTTACCTGGATTCAGTTCCTCGTGGAGAGCAACGCCTGCAACAGCCCAACCCTGCTACGTCTTGCCGTTCGCCGGCGTGAGTGAAGGCTCGGCGAACTGGAGTGCCCAGAGCCGGGCGTAGATGCCACCGCGGGCAAGCAGCTCCGCGTGGGTGCCCCGCTCAGCAATCCGACCGCGGTCGAACACGAGGATTTCGTCAGCGTGGACCACCGTGGAGAGCCGGTGAGCAACGATAATGGCGGAGCGTCCCTCCAATGCCTGGTCTATGGCCCGCTGGACAGCGCGTTCGGCTTCTGTGTCCAGCGCTGAGGTTGCCTCATCAAAGAGCAGGATAGCTGGGTTCCGGACCAATGCACGGGCGATAGCAATCCGCTGGCGCTGACCTCCAGACAGGAGAACACCGCGGTCGCCGACGAGCGTGTCGTAGCCCTGCGGCAGCTCCATGATGAAGTCGTGCGCGTTCGCAATGCGGGCAGCGCGCACGATGTCTTCCCACGTTGCTTCCGGAGCGCCGAAGCGAATGTTGTTCGCCACGGTGTCGTTGAACAGCGGCGCATCTTGCGGCACGATGCCGAAGAGAGCGCGGTACTCCTCCAGCCGAAGCTCTCGGATGTCAACACCATCCAGGAGGATGCGCCCGTGCTGTGGGTCGTAGAAGCGGATGATGAGGTCCAGCAATGTAGATTTCCCGCTGCCACTGGCACCCACAATGGCTATCTTTTGCCCCGGGCGAAGAGCGAACGAAACCTCCTGCAGCACAGGAACACCCGGTCGGTAACAGAACGTCACCCTATCAACGCGCAGCTCTTCCCGAAAGCCATTGACGGGACGGTGCCCGGAGCGGATGCTGGATTCCACACCCAAGACGGAGAAAATCCGCTCGGCAGCTACCAAACCCCGCTGCATCTGCGACACAGAATGGAGCACTGCGGCTATCGGCGACATTACTGCGAAGAGGCAGAAGAGGAAAGTGAGGAGCTCATGTGGTTGCATTGTTCCCGCAAAGACCTGGTAGCCACCGAGGACAAGCACGACGATGAGCGCCACAATTGCCAGCATCTCATTGATGCTGGGCAGCAACGCCATGACTCGCTGGTGTTTGATGGCGGAGCGTACGTACGAAGCTGTCTCCTGGGTGAACGCATGTGCCATCCGCTCTTCAGCAGAAAAGGCTTTGACAATCCGGATAGCGCTGAGCAGCTCCTGCAAGATTGCTGTGTAATTCGCCATTGCCGCCTGCATTCGGCTGCCGTAACGGCGTAGGTACTGCGTTGCCGTGCGAATGAGAAACAGGCTCACAACGCTTGTGCCCAAGGCAACGAGCGTAAGCTCCCACGACAGCGCCAGGAGAAGCACGATGAAGAAAGCTGCCTGGAGGCTTTCCCGGATGAGCGTCAACGATGCCCCAACAATGCTGCCATTGAGCACAGCAACGTCGTTGGTGACGATGGACATCAGCTCACCCGCACGCCGCTCCGAGAAGTAGCCCACCGGAAGCCGAACCAAACGGTGGACCAACGCGTCCCGAATCCGCTTGATGATGCCCTCTTCCAGCCGTACTCCAACGAGTGAGCTGGCGTACTTGACAGCGTTTTTGCCCAGGAATAGCACGAAAATGAGCAGCCCAACCCGGAGCAGCGTTCCCTGAGGTGTCGGCGCCATGACGACCGTTGCCAGGGTGTCAAAGATGGTGTGCTTGAGGGAGTCCAACACGTCCCCGGATGGAGCAGTGCTCGGCTTCACCTGCCCGAACAACACCCGGAAGATTGGCTCAACAACAGCAATAGACGCCGTGCTCAATGCCGACAAGAGCGCGTTGAGTCCAAAGGCGAGCACAAGCAGTGCTCGGGATGGGAGCACGAAGCGGCGAAGCGTTTCCTTGAGGAGCCACTGGGTCTTCATGACCGAGGCAGTTGCTGCTCAATACGGTGCAGAAGACGCTCCAGGGCGGCTATGGCGTCTTCCACGGGGAGATACTTCAGGGCACCCCGGCGCGTGAATGCCGCTTCGTATGGTGACCGGTACGGGAACCAGGGCATCAGTGCCGGGTTATCCCACACGTAGAGCGCAAGGCAAGGGCGTTGCCACGCCGCTGCTAAGTGGGCGGCTGCTGTATCTGGAGTTACGATGACATCGCACTGTCCCAGCACAACAGCGAATTCGTGGAAAGAAGCGGTCGGAGGAACCTGACGAACACCTGTTGCCTCTGCAATCGCTTGCTGTTCGGCAGCGTAGGTAGGTGGGGCAAAGAGCAGGGGCTCAGCGTCTGGATAGCGGCGCTGCACAGCCTGGATGAACGCAATCCAGTTCGTCCGTCCCCAGTACTTATCCGGGTGCGAAGCCGCAATGTTGATGCCGAGCCGATATGCTCCACGAGGCTTGCCCAGTATGGTTTCTGCCCACTGTCTCTCGGAGTCCGAGATTGGGTACTCCAGGCGCAGATCACAGCTCCAGGGGTCAATGCCGAAGGGCAGCAGGAGTTGTGCGATGCGTTCGACAATGTGGTAGCGAGACCGGTCCAGGCGAGGAACCACGTGCGTGTAAGCGGCGACGTTTTCTTTTGCGATACCCAGCCGAATCCGAGCTCGGGGCAGTTGGACGAGGAAAGATGCTGTAACGGAAGGATTGTCGCTGAGGTCAACGACGACATCGTAGAGCTGGCGGTGCAGCTCGGAGAAGAGGCGAGCAAGGGCAAGGGGACGTTTGTCGTAGAGCCAGCATCGCTCCGTGTAGCGCTGGAGGGTATGCCGAAGTCCCCAGTTGTTGTGTCCCAGCAGTATCTCTATGCGAGCAGAGGGAAAGTGCGCTCGGAGTGTACGGATGAAGGGGATGCTCACGAGAACATCCCCGATGCGGTCTTGGCGTAGGAGTAGGAACCGCGCGTTCGCCCCTGGTGGAAGCAGCAGGGTCGGCTCCGTTATCACAACTGGGCTTCCTCCTGCCCAGCGGCGCAGGAGCCACCTACGCCAGCGCAATTCCGCCCGTTTGAGTGTGGTATCGCCCATCGGGTGCAAAACTACAGCCCTGGAAAGAGCAAATGCTGGCATAAAAACACCACAGCCCGCCTCCCGTTCGGGAGTGGGCTGTGGCTGAGGTGCCCCTTGCGGGGAACAGGGAAGGGTGAAGGGCCGCTGCTCTGCTGCCGTGCCAGCCCGTTATACCCGGAGGGGAGCACACAGGTTCCATGAAGAGGGGGCAATTTTGCACGTTCCACAGGGCGGAGGGAGCACGATGCCCTCATGGCTGGAACAGCTCTCAGCCCGCTGGAAGCCGGTCTCGGAGTGGTTGCAGCGCCGGCTTCCGTTGCGGGTCCGGCGAGCGCTCATTACTGGCTCAGGTATTGCCGAAGCGGTGCCGGGCAGACGCTTGTGGATGTGCTCCTATACGGACATCCCAGGATTCCCACAGCCGAGCGTGGCGGGACATCCTGGGAGGGTGGAGGTGCGGTGGCTGGAGGCGCTTCCTGTGTTGGTCTTCGCCGGACGCTGCCATGTCTATGAAGGCGCTTCGCTGGAAGAGGTCGTGGCACCCGTCGTTGTAGCCTGGCATCTGGGTGTGCAGGCACTTGTGCTCACAAACGCCGCCGGTAGCCTCACTGAGGCGATAGAACCGGGCAGCATCATGCTTATCCGGGACGTTCTCAACGTTACCTTCCGCAGCTTGCCTGTCCCCAGGGAATGGCGCCAGCTCCAGGTACAGTGCCTGTCTGCCCCATGGCGGCAGCGCGTGCGCTACCGTGCAGCAGAGCATGGTATCTGGTGTGCCGAAGGGGTCTATGCTGCTGTCCTGGGTCCCTCGTACGAAACCCCTGCGGAGGTGCGTATGCTGCGTCTCTGTGGTGCCGATGCTGTGGGGATGTCAACCGTCCATGAACTGGTCTGTGCAACGGCACTGGGGCTCCACACGCTGGCTCTCTCGGTGCTCACCAATTGGGCGGCGGGACTGCAGCGGCAACCTCTTTCCCACTCTGACGTGTTAGAAATGCTCCAGCAGGTTGCCCCGCGCTTGCGCTGCGTGCTCATGAGCGCTCTCCAGGAAGCTCCCGTCGCATAGCGATGGCGCTATTTTTGCGACCCCATGGTGCGCCTTCGGGAGCATATCGGTACAATTTCCTGGGCTCTGGCAGGGCGGCTTCTGTTTGTTGCCTACGGCTTCGTTGTGCTCCTCCAAATCGCAGTTGTCCCACCGCATGAGTACGGGTTGTTTGCGCTGCTGGTCAATGTGCAGACGTGGATTTTTGTCCTCAGCGACTCCTCGGCGCTGCAGGCGCTGGTGCAGTTCGGTGTCAACCGCGAGGAGCAGGCGCGGGTCAACCTCTTGGTGGGGATGTTGCACGGGGTGATTGCCTTAGGACTGGCAGTAGGTTTCTGGACATTCCGCTACCTGCTGGCTCAGCTCTTCCGAGAGCCGCAGTTGGTCCAGGTTGCAGCAGTGCTTGTGCCCTTCTGTGCGGTAAGCATACCCCGGACCTTCTGCGCGAAGCTGCTGTACCGTGAGCTGGAGATGCAGCGCGTCTTCTGGCTGGACCTCAGTTGGGTGGGGACCATGACAGTACTGACGCTGTGGCTGCTCTGGCGTGGGCAGTTGCGGGATTTTGCCGACCTTGCCTTCATTGCGGTAACAGGGATGAGCGTCAGCTCGGTGGTCGGGCTCTGGCTGTGCCGTCAGTGGCTGCGCTTCGGATGGCGGGGGCGGACGAGAATGGGTGATATCATCCGCTTCACGTTGCCGCAGACGGTTGCTTCGGCGCTGCACATGGGCATGCGGCAGCTGGATGTCTACATCGTGCAGTACTTTTTCGGGGTCGCCACCGTTGGTATCTATCAGGCTGCGAAGACATTTTACCGGGTCTTCGACACCGTGTTTGACTTGGTGACAGGCTTGCTCTATCCGGCTTCAGTTCGGCTCCTGTCCGCGGGAGCAGTAGAAGAACTGCGGACGCTACTGGCGAAGACGCTGTCGCTGACATTCCTCTGCATTGCCGGGATCGTGCTGGTGCTGGAGATTGGTGGAGCTGACGTCGTGCTGGCACCGTTGCTGGTTGCTGAGTACGAGCGGGCGATACCGCTGTTCAAGCTGCTCGCGGTAGGTGCTTTGGGGATACCGTTTGCTGTCTTGGGTCCCGCAATTCTGGCACTGGGGCGTTCCGAGCAGGTGTTGGTGCACATCGCCGCCGCTGCACTGCTGGGTATGGGAGCCCTTGTTCTCGTAGGACTCCTGGGGAGCCCTCTATGGGTCGGACTGGGAATGGTGGTCTACACCCTCGTGCTGGGCATGCTCAATGCTGGGTTTGTCTACCGGTTCTTTGGGCTCTCGTGGCGTGAGCTCTTCCGTGGAATCGGCGATATCCAGGGGTTTGTGCGCAGTTTGCGCTCGCAGAGGGCGTCATGATCCGCGCGAGCCTGCGCCTTCTGAAGCGGCATGCCGATGCCTTCCTCCTGTGGATGGCGGTAGTCATCGGAGGCACGCTGTTCCTGATGTTCTGGGGTGCTGTAAGGTGGAGCACAACGGAGCTGTGGCGCCAAGAGTGGCAGGGCGTACATGTGCAGGTGTTCTGCGTGCCGGAGAGTGTTGTTGCTGTGTCAGAAACGCTGCGACGCGCAGAGGGTATCGCTGCTGTGTCGGTGGTGTTGCCGGCTCAGGGATGGCAAGAAGTACAGCAACAGTTAGGGCTTCCCGAGCTGGAGGGGGCGGATACGCTGTTGCCAGCAGTCTGCGTCGCTACGCTTTCCGAGCGCATCCAGTTAGAAGACGTGCTTGCTCTCCAGAAGCAGATGGAACAGCGTGTGGGAGTTTCTGCAGTGGTGTTCCCTATGGAGCGCGTTTCCGAGCTCTTGAGACGTCGCCAGCGTGAAGCTCTCTGGTGGTATGGCGGTGCGGTGTTCGGGGCGCTCTTGTGGCTCAGTACAGCCGTGGGCGCCATGCGGAGGATTCGGCATCGGGCTGCAACGTATGCTGTGATGGCGGTGCTGGGCGTACCTCCCTGGCGGCTCCGTGTTCCCTTCCTCCTTGGGAGCTGGGGAGCTGCTACAATTGGGGTGCTCGTTGCCGTGGGGGGTGCTATTGCCCTGTGCACCGTGTTCCCTGAGGTTGGCGATTGGTTTCTGTGGCACCGGCTCCTAAAGGCTGTTTCGGAAGGGTTGTGGGTAGAGCTAAGCATTGGGGCCGTCCTCTGGTGGGGCTTTCTTGTCCTGGTAGACGCATTGCTATCGGTGCCGTGGTCTGGCTCTCAATGACTGCGAAAAGTCTAAATTCGTGAGCGTAGTGAAACCTGCGGTTGCCGCAGTGAGTTATTGCAACCGTGGTAGGTATCACAGAAAGGAAGGGGAGCCATGGTCCGCTACCTTTACGGTATTCTCGCAGTTGTAGGACTGTCGCTTCCCACGTGGGCGCAGGTTACGGTTACTATTGGGACAGGGACAAGCTCGAATAGCGCATATTCTTACCCTGCGCCGTATGGTAACTGGTATGGTGGTGCGCGGCATCAGATACTCATCTTAGCGTCGGAAATCGCTGCTGCCGGAGGCTCGGCAGGCTACATCACGAGCTTAGGCTTCAATGTTGCTGCGACGAACGGTATTGCCTCGCTCCAGAATTTCACCATCAAACTCAAGCAGACTACTGCAACCAGTATCTCCGGCTGGGATCTGAGCGGATGGACGACGGTCTACTCCGTTAGTTCCTACACGGTGACAACTGGCTGGAACATGCACACGTTCGCAACACCCTTTGCTTGGAATGGCACCTCAAACCTGCTCATCGAGGTCTGCTTCAACAATCTCAGCTACACATACAACGCCAGTACATACTACACAACTACTGCCTTCACGAGCGTGATTTACTACCGCAATGACTATGACAACACGGTGTGTTCCGATATGTCGGGGTGCAGCTATTGTACCTATACTTCCTCGAACCGACCGAACGTGCGGTTGGTCATTCAAGCTGGGGCGCCGAACGATGCAGGAATCGTCGGGATTGCGGCACCACTACCGCCTTTCTCTTCGGGGAGCCAAAGCATCACGGTACAACTAAAGAATTACGGCACCAACACACTCAACAGCGTTACGATCAACTGGTCGGTCAATGGAACTCCCCAGACGGCGTACAATTGGACTGGTTCCTTGGCGAGTGGTGCAACGACGACGGTCACTATCGGAACCTATACCTTCGCTCCGAAGACACTCTATACGTTCCAAGTCTGGACAAGCAGTCCGAACGGGGCTTCGGACGGCAACACAGCAAACGATAGCTACACGGCACAGTTGGGTGCGGCGTTGGCAGGTGTGTACACAATTGGCGGGAGTTCGCCGGACTTTCCGAACTTCGTTCAAGCGGTACAGTATCTCCATGTAGCCGGTGTGCTGGATACAGTTACCTTCCGTGCTCGCAATGGGACCTACAATGGACAGCTCAGCTTCGGTGCCATTCCAGGGGCAGGCACTGCGAACCGCCGTATTACCTTTGAGTCCGAATCAGGAAACGCCGCGAACGTTACGATACAGGGCTCGAACACAAGCTCGGCAAACTACGTCATCAACATCAACGGTACAGACTGGCTCACCTTCCGAAATCTCACCATTACCAGCAACGGGGCAGGCTCGTACTATCGCGTGATCAACTTGACAGGTGGAACAGAGTACATCACGTTTGAAGGCTGCGTATTCAACGGCGGCTTAGGAGTGTATGCGTACGGTGGGGATGAGATCCTCTATTCCTCGGGGAATGCTTGCCATAACCTCAAGCTGCGTGGGAATACCTTCAACGGTGGAGGAGTTGCAATATGGCAAGAGTACTACAGCGGACCACTCCAGGGGATAGAGATTGTGGGCAACACGATACAGAACTTCTACTGGGCCGGTATGTTCGTGACCTACGCTCAGGGTGTGCAGATTGCCGGTAATACGCTGCAAGCGCTGAGCGGGAGCGGCTGGAATTATGGCATTTACACGTACTTCATCCCCGGTAGCTTCTTGATCGAGCGGAACGTGGTGTCCTTGGAGGGTGGCTACGGTCTATATGTGGACTACCGTCCCTCGTCGGAGCCCTCCGGTTTGGTGGTCAACAATGCGATTCAGATTGGAAGTGGAACCTCGAATTCTGCGTACGGCATCTACGTGTATTCTGCGAACGTTGGGGTCTACCATAACACTGTTTATGTCGGCACGAACGACCCCTACAGTACAGCATTTCAGGCAGATGGGTATCAGGGACTCAACGTTGTCAACAACATCTTTGTCAACGCCGGTGGTGGATATACCTACGCAGGCTCGCCGTGGAGTGGGATTGCGACCTCAGACTACAACGACCTTTACACAAGCGGCAGTTTTATTGGGACCTGGAACGGAACGAATTACACGGATCTGGCTTCATGGCAAGCAGCTACAGGATTTGAGACGAATTCGGTCAGCTTCTTGCCTCCATTTGCGGCAGACCGCTACCATCTGACGCAAGTAGCAGAGCCACTCTACGGCAGTACAGCACTGCTGACGACTGTGACGAAGGACATTGACGGAGAAACGCGGCGGAATCCGTACATGGGGGTAGATGAGGTTATTCCAGTCATCACTATCACGCAACAGCCACAGGACACGGTTTATGGGTGCCAAGGCTCAGACGTTACGCTGAGCATCCAGGCAGCAATTACGTTCAATGGCACGCTGAGCTTCCAGTGGCTCCGCGATGGGTCGCCAATTCCTGAGGGATACGGTGGACGGTTCTTCGGCACGCGGACGCCGACATTGACTATTTACAACACGCAGGCGCAAGATGCAGGGAGCTACGCCTGCTTGGTGACGGGCAATAGTGGTGCGACGCCGGTGATGAGCAATCTGGCAGAGCTGGTCGTAGCTGTGCCGCTCAGCATCGTGGAGCATCCGCAGTCCGTCCTGACGTGTGTAGAAGGCGAGGCAATTCTGCGGGTCATTGCCGACGGAACAATTCTGGGATACCAGTGGCAGCGTAAGACACCGCAAGGCTGGCAGGACATTCCGGGGGCGACGGGAGCGGAATACCGTATTGCGAACGCGGCATATGAAGCCTCTGGCGTCTACCGGTGTCTTGTGTTCGGGACATGTGGCACTGATACTGTGCCGACGGATACGGCTGTTGTCGTTGTCGCTGGTCCAACGCAGATTGTCTCCCCGCCCGACACAGTATTTGTGCCGCTTGGAGGTCGGGCGGAGTTTGAGGTAGAGGCGAA
>VAPR01000122.1_pt1 | contig 54742 bp, 65 predicted proteins | sample 3380701 | NCBI WGS metagenome assembly VAPR01 (sample SAMN11536904, study PRJNA540576) | hot springs metagenome | isolation source: hot spring wet sediment | place: Spain: Lobios | collected 2014-01
AGAAGAGCGAGGCGGAAGGCATTGGGCGCCCAAAAGGCAGCGAGGCAAAAGGGCGCAAACACAGCTGGGCACGCTACCGCCATTGTCATCCCTTTGGTTGGAAACCACCAAACCAAAGCAGTCGCAACAGCAAGATAAACGATGGTCACCTTGACCGAAAGCAAGCCTGCTGCCGTGAGACCAACCACGCTGCCCAAAACCATGAGCATGTCCAGGGTAAAATCCCAATGTCCCAGACGAGTTGGTGTAAGGGCTTTGCGAGCAAACCAACCGTCCAAAATGTCCGCTGTCCAACCCAACAAAAGGGCATAGCAAATAGCCGTGAGGGCTGCTGCCGGTTCGTTGCGAAGAACAAACCCGATCCAAACAAGGTAAGCAGTCAAAACGAGCCGAAAAGCCGTGAGCCCATCAGCAACCCAAGCAGCCATCGCTGCCCACCAACAGCGATTGTAGCACAACAGGAGATTTCAGACGAGTTGCGCCAAAATTGCCAGCGGTGATCACCCTTGGTAACCCTCTCTCCTAAACAACTGACAGCAATGGTAAAACGGCGAGCAAGGGAATTGGGCTTTGACCTTGTCGGGATTGCGCCTGTGACTAATCCACCCACTTACCCCCACTTTTTGGATTGGTTGGCAAAAGGCTACCACGCTGCGATGGCTTATATGGAGCGCCGAAAAGAAGAACGCAAGGATGTTCGTTCCCTACTGCCTGATGCCAAGGCAATCATCGTGACGGCAATCAGTTACTTTGTCCCTGATACCACTATCCCCAAACCAAAAGAACCTGTTGGTCAAGTTGCCCGTTATGCTTGGGGTTTGGATTACCACGAGGTCATCCGCCGGAAACTAAGCGCCCTGTTGGATTACCTGAAGGCACTGCTGGGCGACTGGGTGCAGGGCAAAGCCTATGTGGACACAGGACCGATCTTAGAGCGCGACATCGCTGTGCAAGCGGGATTGGGTTGGTTCGGTAAAAACACTTGCCTCATTCACCCGCATTGGGGTTCCTACCTCTTTTTGGGCGAGTTGATTGTCAATGTGCCGCTGGAGCCCGATGAACCATTCTCTCGCAACCATTGCGGCAAGTGCGTTCGCTGCATTGTAGCGTGTCCAACGGGAGCCATCGTTGCGCCTTACCAATTGGATGCCTCCCGCTGTATCTCTTACCTGACCATTGAGTTGCGCGGCAGCATTCCCCGACATCTTCGCCCCCTCATCGGCACATGGGTCTTTGGGTGCGACATCTGTCAAGAAGTATGCCCTTGGAACCGAAGAGCGAAGCCAACCGCAGAAGAAGCATTCCAGCCGCGCCCGTGGTCAGCGCCAGAATTGTTGAACCTGCTTGAGCTGACCGAAGAAACCTTTCGGGAGCAATTCAAAGGTAGTGCCCTTCGCCGTGCTAAACGCACAGGTTTAGTGCGCAACGCTTGCGTGGCTGTGGGCAACTTGCGAGAGGAACGGGCTGTGCCACTCCTTATTCAGTTGCTTCACCATGACCCTGACCCGATCGTCCGCGAACACGCTGCTTGGGCTTTAGGACGCATCGCCACACCGATCGCTATTCACAGTCTTCGGGAAGCCGTCAAGAGGGAAAACAACGAGGTAGTGCGCCAAGAGATTGTTTGGAGCCTCCAAGAAATTGCCCGTTCCGAAAGTAACTCCTCTCAAGAATCCTCGCAATGCCTCTGACGGTTTGCTGCCCCAGTGTTAATTCTATCATGTCACGGCCGACTTTTTGAGTTAAACTTTATTATGTCGCACAAAGGACGACATTCAGCCTTGCGAGGTGAGCCTTGGATGATGGTTGCTGATTTGGAGCAACGAAACGGGATCGCTATAGGCGAGGGGTTTCCTCTTTTGCCGCCTATTCCTGAGAGCGTAGAGGAGACGGGTCTGAGCCAAGACTTTTTGGCTGACTTGGTGCTCAAGACCCTTTATGTGCGGGGCACTTTGCTGGGTAGCGAACTTTCGGACTACCTGAAACTCCCTCACTTCAATGTGCTGGAACCTGTTTTGAAGTTCCTGCGTGACGAGGAGCTGATAGAGGTGCGGCGCGGTTACGGGCAATTTTCTACGCAGTGGGTATATGCCCTTACCAACAAAGGCATGGCGCGAGCAAAGGAGTTGATGGAGCAGTGCGCCTATGTTGGTCCAGCCCCTATCCCCATTCGGGTTTACACCGATTACATTGACCGCTACCAAGTGCCTTGGGAGGGGTTGACGGAACAAGCGTTGCGGAACGCTCTAAACGACTTGGTGGTCAACGATCGGCTCATTCGCAAGTTAGGTCCTGCTTTCAACTCTGGCAAGTCCATGTTCCTTTACGGCAATGCGGGAAATGGGAAGACCTCTATTGCGGAGCGGTTTGCCCGAGCTTTACAGGGTGGGGTTTTGGTGCCTTACGCGTTGGAGGTAAACGGACAAATCATCCGCTTTTTTGACCCGGCTTACCACGAGCCTATTCCTGTGCCGGAAGAGAAGTTGCAGATGTCCGACCGGCGTTGGCTCCTGTGCAAGCGCCCGTTCATTGTCGTTGGCGGCGAGTTGCGGTTGGAGCATTTGGAACTGTCTTACGATCCCACAGTGCATTACTACACTGCACCCTTCCAACTGAAAGCCAATGGGGGCGTTTTCGTAATTGACGACTTTGGCCGGCAGCAAGTTCATCCTCGGGACTTGCTCAACCGTTGGATTGTCCCGTTGGAGAAAGGGATTGACTTTTACACTTTGCAGACAGGCGAGCAGATTGTGGTGCCCTTCAAGGTGCTCATCATCTTTGCCACCAACTTAGCCCCTCGCGAGTTGGTGGAGGAAGCCTTCTTGCGCCGCATCCGTTACAAGATTGAAGTTGGTGACCCCAGTGAAGAAGAGTTTCGTGAAATCTTTCGCCGCGTTGCTCAAGCGATGGGCATTGAGTATGAGCCGGAACTGCTGGATTACTTGATTGAGCGCCACTACAAGCAGGCAGGTCGGGGCTTCCGCGCTGTGCACCCCCGCGATTTGCTCATGCAGGTGCGCGACTATTGCAACTACATGGGCTGGCAATACAAACTCACGCGGGAGTTGATAGACTTAGCGGTGGAGACTTACTTTGTGGAACTGTGAGGGGAAAGGATGCGGATCGGGATCGTTTCGGATGTGCACAGCAACTGGGAAGCCCTTCAAGCCGTGTTGGCTCATCTGGAGGGTAAGGATGTAGACGAACTTTGGTGCTTGGGCGACGCAGTCGGCTACGGCGCTAACCCAAAGGAGTGTCTCAGCTTCTTGCGCCAACGCTGTCGTGTTTTGCTCAAGGGCAACCATGACGAAGCCGTAGCGACTTTGTGGCACTTGGAGTGGTTCAACGATTGGGCGAGGGCAGCCGCCCTTTGGACTCACCAGCAATTGACCGAAGAGGAACGCCTTTACTTGCACAGTTTACCTGCTTTTCAAGCGATTTCATTGCCATCTTCTTCCCTGCCTGTAGTTTGGTTGGTGCACGGTTCTCTTAGGGAGCCCTTGACAGAATACATCCTCAACGCAGAGATTGCTTCGGCGAACATTCGCGCTTTGCAGCAAGAGGCGCAAGAGCGATTGGGGCAAATAACTGCTCCCCTTGTGCTCTTTTTTGGTCACTCCCATGTCGCCGAAGCCTACTTTGTGCTGCCCAACAAGCGTCGGCTACAACACCGTCGCTTTTTAGTTGACACCACCTTATCGTTGGAGCCAGGTGGGATCTACTTGGTCAACATTGGCAGTGTTGGGCAACCCCGAGACGGCAATCCCCATGCAGCGTGTGCTATTTTGGACACAGAGACCCTCACAGTAGAGGTCTTTCGGATCCCTTACGATGTCCAAATGGCTGCTCAAAAGATCCTTCAGGCGGGCTTGCCGCAGGAGTTAGCGTGGCGGCTCTTGCAAGGCTGGTAAACTGCTGCCAATGATCAACGATGGAGGGAGGGCTTTTTGAAGCTGACGACGCGCTGGGCAAAACCTCAACTTTGGCGTTGGTTGGTCAATCTGAACGGGATGGGTTACCAGCAGGTGCGGCGTTTGGTTGCTTGGTGCCACCCTTATCGCTATCCCTTGCGGTTGCTGGGGCTCATGGTAGTGCTGAACACCCCTAAGTTGGTTTTGGTCGCTTATGCCCCCAATCACATCTCTCATCCCGGAATCGCTTTTGACACTTGGTTCTACCACGACGAGTATTACATCCTCAAAGCGTTGGAGGGAGATCACAGCCTGCAGCAAGTGGTGCGTTGGTTCTCTGGCAATTGGGTAGAGCAAACCCCAACCCCCTACTATCGTCCTCTAACCAGTGTCTCTTTGTGGTTGGACTATCTGGTTTGGCGGCAAAACCATCAGGGTTACTTGTTGACCTCGTGGGTGCTTCAGTGCTTGACAGGTTGGTTGTTGGCGCTCCTTGGGGCGAAAGTGCTTCACAATGCCCCTTGTGGGGTCTTGACAGGTGTTGCGTTTGCTTGGCTTTGGCTTCCTTCCTCCCGCACGGTGCTTCATCACATGTCAACACGCACCGATGGGTTGTGCGCGGTATGGATGTTGGTCAGCCTCCTTGGGGCGCTCAAATGGGTGGAGACTGGCAAGCGTGCGTGGTTCCTTGCCACCAACTTAGCAGCCTTAGCTGCCCTCTGGTCCAAGGAAATGGCAGCAGTCCTTCCTTGCTTAGTTGCCCTCTGCGGTCTTTTTGCAGCTCGGGGTAAGAACAAGCAGCGATTATTGTTGCTCGTAGCAACGCTTACCGCTTTAGTTGCCTTTTGGGCGCTTGTCTATCGGCTGCTGCTTCCCGAAGCCTTCCCTAATCGTTGGCAACTTTTGAGACCGTCGCGAGTCTTATGGCAATTTTGGATGGTGCCGACTATTTTCTTGCCTTGGGTGAGGGAGGTAGTGATGTGGCTTTCTCCCCTCGTTTTCCCATGGGGATTTCTTGTGCCGAAGATGTGGGGAGCGGTTGCTTTAAGTGCCCTTACGATCGGTGCAGTTTGGCTCGTTTTCCGTGTAATCCCTTCCGCCTTTTGGTTCGCTTTGGGGTGGATTGCGATTGCTTGGTTGCCTCTGCTGCCTGTGCGGATTGTTGCCCCTCACTACGACTACATCCCCAGTTTCAGTGTTTACATCTTCTGCGGCTCATTGTTGGTGGCTGTTGGGGAATTGGTAAGGCAAAGGAAGTTTGCTGCGCAGCGATCGTAAAGCCTTGCCAGCGCCTACTCCTCGCCGCACAATGGTCAAGGAGCGAGAGCGCCTTTCGGAGGTGCTACAAATGCCGAAGAGCGTTTGGTTTTTGCTGATCGGTGCAGTCATTGGTGTCGGATTGCAGCAACTGATGGTTTGGGCGACGGGTGGTGATTGCTCAACCTGAGGGATTACTGCCAGCCCCGTTGGGGCAGGTTTGTTTGGAGCAGTTGTCGGTTACTTCCTCTCCCAAGCCAAACTAAGGTGAGCACCATGACGAGTTTGTTTCGCCTACTCCGTTGGGAACAAATCGGGCGTTGGTTCTTCCCCTCTCGATGCGGTGTCTGCCACGCTTTCTGCGACGGGGCAATTTGTGCTCGGTGTCAAGACCAATGGGTTCCTTTGACCCCTCCCTATTGTCGCTGGTGTGGCAAGCCTTTTGACCAACAAGCGAGAACTTCTCCCCTTTGCGGTTTGTGCTTGCAAGGTCGTTTTCGGTTTGATGGGGCTCGCTCCGCTGTCCGATACGAAGGCGTCGGTCGGGAAGCCGTGCATGCGCTTAAATTTCACCGAAAACCTCGTTTGGCGCAACCGATGGGAGAATGGATGGCGGTTGTGTTGCAACGAGCGAGGGAGGGAGACGACGGGCTGCTGCCTGAAGGGTGGCTAACTCCAGACTGGCTCATCCCCGTTCCTCTTCACCCTGCGACTTACCGCCGACGCGGCTACAACCAAGCCACCCTGTTGGCGCAAACCGTTAGCGAACGAACAGGCATCCCTGTCCTCGACGATCTCGTTGTGCAGGTGCGACGAACCAAACCGCAAGCCACTCTGGGCGAACGAGAACGATGGGAAAATGTCAAGGGAGCCTTTGAAGTCACAACCCCCGAAGCCATCAAAGGGCGAGTTGTGGTCGTGGTGGACGATGTAATGACCACTGGGGCAACTGTGAATGAGATCGCTCGCTTGCTCAAACGCGATGGTGCCCGTTTGGTCTACTGCCTCACTTTCGCCCGCTCCATTTCCCTGTAGGCTAAAGCCCTGTTATGGGTCTTGAAGGTGACCAATTACGAAGCCTACAAAACTTTTTGTCGCTGTCCTAATCCACCCATCGCTTGGAGAAGGGAACCAAGAGATCAAGGGCGTTGACCCGCAAACAAGAACGGATGAAGGGTTTACGGGAGGGGTTTTGATCATCGTTGCTCATCGGGGAAGCGACCGTTGAGGCTCACAAGCCACCCTTTACCCACTTCCCAATACATGGCGGCGCGGGCGCGCAGGGCACGAAAGAGCCCCAACTTTTCTTCTTTCATGACATGGCTGACCCCGTGCAACACGACTTTGCGGACGCGCCATCCGTGCTCTTTGGCGAACTTGTTGAGGGTGGCTTCCAGACCATAGCCCAAGTTAGAGAGGTCGGGCAACTCCCGGACCCGATGGAGAGGCAGGGCTCGCTGCCCACTCACCCAAGGAGCAATGAGGTGAGAAAGGTCTGTCCACAGTCGTCCCCCTCGGAATACTCCTAAGGTCATGTCGGTGCCGTCCAAAAGGGGATGGACCAAGGTTTCTATGTGATTGGGACGCAGCCCCTTCAAATCTGCATCCAAAAGGACCACGAAGGGTTGGCGCACTTCTTGCAAACCAACCCAAACAGCTCCCCCTTTCCCTCGGTTCTGAGGGAGGCGGATCACTTGCACCCCAAATTGTTGCGCCACTTCTGCAGTCTTATCCTGCGAGCCGTCATCCACCACGATCACCTGCCGCACCGAAGGGCAAGCCGTCACAGCTTCCAACACGGCAGGCAACCGCTCCTCTTCGTTGAATGCTGGAATGACCACCGCTATGTCCATCAACCATCACCTGCTTCCCAAACCGCCCCCACCTTGACGGTCAACATACTAACCCATTAGCCCACAAAGCGCAAGGGGTGTCTTAAAACCTCTTCCCCTTGTAATCGTTCAAACTTAGGCGGTTGACTTTGAGAGGTGTCCATGAGAAAAGGAGAAAAAAGCGTCGCCCCCAAAGGGCAATGCAATGGGCGATAGATCCTACTCCGAGCTTGGTGCCAACAGAAGCCGAATTTATCCCTTGAGTTCTCTGCGCAAGATTTTGCCAACGGCAGACTTGGGCAATTCCTTGACGAACTCAATTTCGCGGGGGACTTTGTAACTGGCGAGGCGTTCTCGGCAGAAGGCAATAAGTTCCGTTTCGGTAGCTTGCTCGCCTTCCTTGAGCACGACGAACGCCTTCACTATTTCGCCCCGCAAGGGATGGGTTATGCCCACAACGGCAGCTTCCAACACCTTGGGATGCTGATACAGCACCTCTTCTACCTCTCGCGGGTAGACATTGAACCCGCCGACGATAATGAGGTCCTTCTTGCGGTCCACAATGCGGAAGTAACCGTCTTCGTCCATGACCGCTATATCGCCTGTGTAGAGCCAACCGTTGCGCAATGTTTGCGCAGTTTCTTCTGGGCGGTTCCAATAGCCCTTCATCACTTGAGGCCCTTTAATGACCAACTCGCCTGCCTCGCCGGGGGGCAATTCTTTAGTGCCTGTTTCTAAATCCACGATTTTGCAATCAGTGTCGGGGATGGGCAGCCCAATGGTGCCAATGCGGTTTTCCCCTTCCCAGACAGGGTTGCAGTGGGTAACGGGCGAGGCTTCGGTCAAACCATAACCTTCCACCAACTTTGCCCCTGTCACTGCCACGAACTGTTGATGCACCTCCAGAGGGAGAGGCGCGCCACCCGAAACGCAGACCTTCACCGAGGAGATGTCCAAGCGGTTGCGCTGGGCATAGTGAGCCACAGCGGCATACATGCTGGGCACGCCCGGGAACAAGGTAGCACGGTGCTGCTGGATCGCTTTCGCTGTCTCCACAGGATCAAACTTAGGCAGCAGCAGCATAGCAGCGGCTTTGAAGACGGCAAAGTTCATCCCCACTGTCATCCCGTAAGAGTGAAAGAAGGGCAACACACACAAAAAGACCTCGTTGGCTTCTTCCAAGCGGGTTACCCACGTAGCGATCTGGTAAGTGTTGGCGACCAAATTGAAGTGGGTGAGCATCGCTGCTTTAGGTAAGCCAGTGGTGCCTCCGGTGTATTGGAACACGGCGACCTGTTCCTTTGGGTCAAACTCCACCCTTGGTGGCTTCCGCCTTTCCTTAAGCAGCGCTTCAAAACTGTGAACTTGCAAGTTGTTTGGAAAATGCACTTCACCCTTCGGACGTGCTTTCGCCTTCACAATAGGGCGCATAAGCAGCGGAACGTAGGCAGCGGGCGAAGCAACAACCAGGTGTCGGACAGCGGTTTCCCGAACGGCTTCAGCGGCTTTGTCCAGCAAAGGGTCGGTCGTGATCAACGCTACTGCCCCACTGTCCTGCAACTCGTTGCGCAATTCGTAAGGGGAAAGCAGGGGGTTTAGTTGCACCACTACCCCACCTGCTCTCAGGATTCCGTAGTATGCCATGACGAACGGTGGGGAGTTGGGGAGCAAGATGCCTACTCGGTCGCCCTCTTGCACCCCCAGCAACTGAGCCAATGCCCCTGCCAGCGCTGAGGCTCCTTCGTCTATGTCCCGGTAATTCATCTTCGCCCCGTAAAAAATGGTAGCAGTGGCGTCGGGATGCTTGCGGGCGGCCTCTCCAAGCAAAGCATCTAAAGGCACCTCAGGGTAGGTCAGCGAGGCTACCACTTCTGACGGATACTTCGCCAGCCAACAGCGCTCCTTTGTTTCCATCCACAATCCCCTCCACTTCTATAGTTTCAGTGCGGCACTAACGCAAGGGTTGTAATTCCTTCGTCACTTCCCTTGTTCGGAGCAAGAGTTCCCATGCTCCTTCTTCGTTCCACTGGAGAAGCAGAAGATCGTGCTCTCCTGTCAGAATCCGAGAGAAGTTTGCCAACGCAGGTTCGTAGTTGAACCGCACCAGCAAGGCACGCCCCGGCTCCAACTCCCTTAGCCGTTGAAGGGTTTGGAGGGTGATAAAGGGTTCCACTTCATCCATCAAGTCCAATTGCTCTGCCTCCCTAAGTAGGGAGGATAAAGCGTCGGTAGGAGAACCGTGCAAGAGGGTAAAAGTGGGCAGTTCGTGGAACTGCTGACCATCAAACAAATGGGACCGAACTCGCACTTGTTGCCCGCCAAACACCCCGACGATGACCGTGAGAAAATTGCTCCACGCAAACTGAGCATCCGTTGCCGAAGGGTAGGGGGGCACATCTGGGTGGGAGTGGAAGAAACCGATCACCTCCCACCCTTTGAGGCGGGCTTGCCTCTCTGCTCTCAAGAAGTCTTGGGGGGCGATTTCAAAGCGGTCGTTGGGTCGTTCTGTGTTTTGGTTTGGCACTGGCAGGCTTTGAAACACCATCCAACCTGCTTTCCCCTGCTGCCCGACCAATATCCCACAGCCTTCGTTGGGATAAGCCCGTTGGCAGTGCTCTACCATAGTTGTTCGGGCAAGAGGGGCAAACCAAACTACCATGCTCGGGTATCGCCTCCGGTCAAGTTCTCCTTACAAGTTAGGCAATTTGGGGGCATGAGGAGCCTCCCAGAGGCGGGTGCTCAAGTAGCGGTCCCCACTGTCGGGAAAGATGGTGACAATCACTCCTTCTTTGAGCCGCTTAGCCACTTCGATAACCCCAATCAAAGCTGCGCCGGAAGACGGACCCACTAACAGCCCACACTCCTTCGCCAGCCAACGCACCGCCTCGTAGGCATCCTCTGTGCGCACTGAAATTTTGGCATCGGGGAAGTAGGGATCGTAAATGCCTGGCTTGATCGCCGTCGGCATGTGTTTGAGACCTTCTATCCCGTGAAAACCCGAGTCAGGCTCCACGGCAATAACCTTAATTTCTGGGTTGAACTCCTTCAGGCGGCGCCCTGTGCCCATCAGTGTGCCACTGGTGCCAATCCCTGCCACAAAGTGAGTAACGCGCCTTTGGGTTTGCGTCCAAATCTCTACCCCTGTTGTCTCGTAGTGGGCTTGAGGGTTAGCAAAGTTATTGTATTGGTCGGGCATAAAGTAGGCGTTGGGGTTCTCCTCGTAGATCTGATGCGCTAACTCAATGGCTCCGTCGGAACCCTTCAACGGATCGGAGTAGATGACTTCAGCGCCGTAAGCCGCAAGGATGCGTTTCCGTTCCGTGCTGGCGTTGGCAGGCACGACCAATTTGACCCGATAGCCTTTGACCGCGCCAATAAGAGCGTAGGCGATGCCTGTATTGCCCGAAGTGCTGTCCAAGATGGTCTTTTCAGGGGTTAGCAATCCTCGCCGTTCGCCATCCTCAATCATCCAGAGGGCAGGGCGGTCTTTCACCGAACCCCCGGGGTTGAACCACTCAGCTTTGGCGTAAATCTCCACGCCCTTCTTGTCCAAAATTTCCTCCACTTTTCGCAGACGCAATAGGGGCGTGTTGCCGATTAGCGACAAAGGGTTATCAGTCACTTGCGGGTGAGCAGCGAGATGGATCCCTTCGTGCGCCACCGAGATGCCCAGACCTATGTCAAACCTTTCTGTTGGTTTGGTTAGCATCGTGCAAACCCCCATTCAGTCTCATCTACGGCACCATAAAGCATAACGCATTCTGGTTTTTGAAAGTTTGACGCTATCAGAGAAAAAGCTGAGTGGGGGAACAAAAAGAAGCGCCCGATGGTCGGGCGCTCCAAAACTCGGTGAAGGCAAGATGAGGGCTTACTTTCCAGCAACCAATTCCTTGAGTTGCTTGGCGGGTCGGAAGACAGGCACGCGGGTTGCGGGCTTCTCCACTTGCTCACCCGTCCGGGGATTGCGAACTATTCGCTTCGGGCGGTGGCGCACAGCAAATCGACCGAAGCCAGAGATGTTAACGGCCTCGGCATTGCGTTTCTTGGCGATGGTTTCTGCGATGATCCTAAAAACCGCTTCCACAACCTCGTTTGCCTGCTTCTTAGTCAGCCCTGTCCGCTCTGCCACCTTGGCTGCCAACTGCGCCTTCGTCATGCCACAACCACCTCCTTGAGGTTTCAAAAGGCTGCTTGTTATTTTGGCAAAATGCGCTTGTTTACGCAATAGGTTGTCAAGATATGGTTGCTCGCAAACAGACTCAAACCGCTGTTCAGGATCGTCAAGAGGTTTCCCTCCTTTTCGCCTCAAGATAGGCAAGGGAAGCCATGCCCTCTCATTCGTCTTCCCCATCCTTCCGTTCATGGCTGGAGCGAACGATCCACTGAAAAGGAGTCCCCTCCCATTGAAGGACGGCTCTCAACCGCTTTTCCAAAAACCGCAAGTAACTTTCCGTCAACAACTCACGATTGTTGACGAACAACACAAAAGTGGGTGGTGCTACCTCTGGTTGGGTGGCGTAGTAAATCCTCAAGTTGTTTGGCGGCGATTGTTCTCCAACGATTTGACGAAGCAATCGGTTCAGTTGCCCGGTTGGGATGCGCCGACGACTCTGTTCGTAGCAATGCACCGCTTTTTCCAACACTGCTTCCACATTCCATCGCAGGGTTGCAGAGGTGTAAAGAACGGGAGCGTAGGAGAGAAACCACAGTTCCTGCTGCAGGAAGCGGGCGAAATCGTCCTGAAGCAATTTTTCGCGACGCCGCAATTGAGATGGCGATGCCGCCTCTTCTTCCAACTTTCCTTGCACCAAATCCCACTTGCTAATTACCAAAACGACTGGCTTGCCTTGCTCGTGAGCATAGCCGCCGATGCGAGCATCTTGCCGGGTAACCCCTTCCACACCGTCTATCACCAAAACAACGACATGGCTGCGGTCAATGGCGCCGAATGAACGCACCATGGCGTAGTACTCCAACGGAGCGCGGATTTGCGTTTTGCGGCGGATTCCAGCGGTGTCAATCAAGATGAATTTGCGCCCTTGCCATTCAAAGGGGGTGTCAATAGCATCGCGAGTAGTGCCCGGGATAGGGCTAACGATCACCCGTTCTTCACCCAAGATGGCGTTGAGCAACGAGGATTTGCCTACATTGGGACGTCCAACAATAGCGATCCTGATAGCGTCCTGCCACTCATCAGGCAAGAATTCGTCAGGGGTTAGTGGGGGCAATTCGTCCACAATAGCCGCTTTCAGTTTCTCCACATTGCGTCCATGCAGGGCAGAGATGGGCAACGGTTCTCCCAGCCGCAACTCCCAGAACTCCGCCATAGGTGTCTTTTCTGTGTCAATTTTGTTGGCAACCAGCACGATGGGTTTTCCCGATTTGCGTAGCATCTGGGCAATTTCCATGTCCGTTTGGGTCGGCTCTTCTCGTCCATCCACCATGAAAACAATCACATCGGCTTCTTCAATGGCAAGTTCCACTTGGTCTACCACACGAACCATAAGCTCGTCTTCCAATGAGGGGTCAATCCCTCCTGTGTCGAACAAAAGGACGCGGCGCCCCAATAACTCCGCTTCCGCCATCACGCGGTCACGAGTAACGCCAGGCGTCTCATCCACAATGGCAATCCGTTTGCCTACCAAGCGGTTGAACAGAGCGGATTTGCCCACATTGGGTTTGCCAACAATTGCCACGACTGGCTTGGGCATGAGGGAATCACCAACTAAATTTTGCGGCAGCAAGCATTCAGGGTGCAGAAATTCATGGTCGTTCGAAAGTCGGGTGTCCTAATGTGGAGGGACCTTTGCTGTCTTCGTTTCAAGCACCTTCAATTGGTAAGCCGCTGTTACAGCACCTCAAAGAAAGCCCTTCAGAAAACACCTTACTGCTGGCACACAGATTGTTTCCTAAACAGTAGTTGCACCCAACGGCAGTAGTTGATACACTCTGAACGCAGAAGGCGTTTAGCATGCGCCTGAAAAAGATCAAACCGTTGCAGAGAGGAGGAGACAGAGTGACAGGGCTCTTGAAGCACCGCAGTCGTCAACTAACCGAAGGGATGGAACGAGCACCGCACCGGGCTATGCTGCGGGCAATTGGCTTCACGGACGAGGACTTGCAGCGCCCGCTCGTTGGCATTGCTAACACCTGGGCGGAAATCAACACTTGTAACCATCACCTGCGGGAATTAGCCGAGCATGTCAAGCGGGGCATTCGGGATGCGGGTGGAACGCCTGTGGAATTCAACACCGTCGTTGTCAACGATGCGATGGGCATGGGACACGAAGGGATGCGCGCATCGCTAATCAGCCGAGAAGTTATTGCTGACTCCATAGAACTCATGGCGGTGGCTTATCAGTTTGACGCCCTTGTCACGATTGGTGGCTGTGATAAGAGTCAACCTGCTTGCGCAATGGCGATGGCTCGGTTAAACATCCCCAGCATCTACCTTTACGGTGGTAGCATTCCGCCGGGAAACTGGCAAGGCAAAAGCGTGACCATCCAAGATGTGTTTGAAGCTGTTGGTGCTGTCTCCAAAGGCAAACTGAGCCCTGAAGAGTTGAAGGAGTTGGAGTGCGTGGCATGCCCTACTTATGGCGCATGTGGAGGGATGTATACTGCTAACACGATGGCGTCCGCTTTGGAAGCATTGGGGTTGACTGTTCCCAACTGCGCAGCACCTCTTGCCCCTGATCCACGCCGTGCTCAAATCGCTTACGAGACGGGACGCGCCATCGTGGACATTTTGGCAAGAGGGGTGCGCCCTCGGGACATCTTGACCAAAAAAGCCTTCGAAAATGCTATTGCTGTCGTTGCTGCAATGGGAGGTTCTACCAACGCTGTTCTGCACCTAATCGCTATCGCACACGAAGCAGGGGTTGAGCTAACCCTTGACGATTTTGAGCGCATCAGCGAACGCACGCCTTACCTTGCTGACCTGAAACCATCGGGTCGGTATGTGATGGCAGATGTGGATCGGATTGGAGGCGTGCCCGTCATTATGAAAGCGCTATTGGATGCGGGGCTGCTCCATGGCGACTGCGTAACCGTGACAGGCGAAACTCTCGCAGAGCGACTGAAAGGTGTGCGTTTCCCTACAGACCAAGATGTAGTGCGCCCAACAAACAACCCCTTGCATCCCACAGGCGGTTTCGTGATCATGCGGGGCAACTTAGCCCCAGAAGGGGCTGTGTTGAAGATTACAGGAGCAACCAAGCGTTACCACCGAGGTCCTGCCAAAGTGTTTGACTGTGAAGAAGATGCTTTCCGAGCCGTGAGTGAGGGGCAAATTCAAGCAGGCGATGTAGTGGTGATCCGTTACGAAGGTCCCAAGGGTGGACCGGGAATGCGCGAGATGTTGGTGATCACAGCGGCTTTGGTGGGACAAGGACTAAAAGACCATGTGGCTTTGCTTACGGATGGACGCTTCTCAGGCGCTACCCATGGGTTGATGATCGGTCATGTGGCTCCTGAGGCTGCTGTAGGTGGTCCCATCGCTTTGGTCAAGAACGGCGACTTGATCACCATTGATGTAGACCGCCGCACCATCACACTGGAGGTAGATGAGGCGGAATTAGACCAACGCCGACAAGCGTGGACGCCTCCCCCACCCAAATACCAACATGGTGTCTTCGCCAAATACGCCAAATTAGTTTCCTCTGCTGCTAAAGGTGCAGTCTGCTTGGTGTGAGAAGAACTGCATCTGATTATACGCGCAGCAACCACACGGTCATCGGTCCGGGTTGCCGATTCGCCCACGCAAAGTAGGGGATAGCGATGAAGCGGACAAGTTTGAGTTGGGCTGCGACAAAGGGCAAGGGTTGATAAAGTTTGTCCTGCCAAACCGATAAATCAGTTACCAACCCTTCTCCTTGCAGCGCCACAATAGGGAAGTCGGCAACTTGCATGGGCACAGGGACAGGGGGGCGTTCTGTTCGCACAGCCAAGCACCAAACATCGCCTTCAGGGTTGTCCACTTGCTCGACACAGTAGACTATGGGACCGCGCCGCAACGCTACCCGTCCCACACTTGCTTCCACAAACGGATGGGCGACAAGGAATTCAGCAGGCATAGCTAAAGAAAGGTGCACGGTATCGTTAGGTTGCCACTCTCGGTACACAGTAAGGAAGGTGCCTGCTACCCCTTCGTCAACCCGCTGTCCGTTAACCGACACGGTCGCTGATGGGCACCAGTGGGGAATGCGCAAGTGCAGGGCGAAGGAGATCGGCTTTTCAGGGAGGAGGGTGAGCATCACTTCCCCATCCCAAGGGTAGTCTGTTTGCTGCGTGATTTTCACGGCGACGCTGTTGACCCGAAGGTTCGCTTCGCTGGCAGCGTAGAGGTTGACAAACACTTCGTTGGGACTAAGCGTGTAGAGGAAGCTGGGCACCATTGGCAGCAACCGGGCAATATTGGGCGGGCAACAAGCGCACTCAAAGTAGGGTTGGCGGCGATGTCCCCCTCGGTTCGCCAATGGGTTGACATAGAAGTAGGACTTGCCGTCCAAACCAATGCCTGACAAGGCACCGTTGAACAGGGAGAGTTCCATGATGTCCAAAAAGCGCGGTTCGCCCGTAACCAAAAACATGCGCCACTGCCACAAAACATTTGCGATAGCGGCACAGGTTTCGGCGTAGGCGCGTTCGTTGGGTAACTCGTAATCGCGCCCGAAGGCTTCGCCTTCGTAACGAGCACCGCAGCCGCCCGTGACATACATCCGCTTTTGCGTCAAGTTGTGCCACATCCGTTGCAATGCGTTCATGAGGGCGACTTCGCCCGTTTCCGCGTAAAGGTCAGCAGCGCCTGCGTTCAGGTAAAGGGCTCGGACAGCGTGCCCAGTTACCTCACTCAACTGCCGAAATGGTTGGTGGTCTTGGTGGTAAGGGGAGCCACCGATCTTGCCATGTCCACGCACATCCACGAAAAATTGCGCCAATTCCAACCAACGGCGATCTCCAGTTTCACGAAACAGTTCTACTAACGCCGTCTCCACTTCGGGGTGACCGTCTGTCTCTTCCTTTTTGCCCCAGCCAAACACTTGAGCGATGTGCTCAGCAAACCGCAAGGCAACTCGCAACAACCGCTGGTCGCCTGTCACTCGATGGTGCGCCACAGCAGCTTGAAAGAGATGTCCTGCACAATAAAGCTCGTGCATGTCTTTCAAGTTTGTCCACCGTTGGTTTTTGCGCTCCAGTGAGAAGAAGGTGTTGAGGTAACCGTTTTCGTCTTGCGCCGCCGCAATTTCGTCAATCACCCGATCCAGCAACTGTCGCACTCGTTCATTAGGCTGCACAGCGAGAGACCAAGCAGCGGCTTCTGCCCACTTGTAAACATCGCTGTCGTTGAAGTAAAGCCCCCGGAACGGACCCGACACTTTCCCCGCTACCCGTCGGAAGTTGTCCAACCGTCCCGTCTCTTCCATCAAGTCATACTGGGTTGGCAGGGTCACTTCCTGAAGCGTAACCAAACGGGGCTGCCAAAAGCGGTCCTTTAGTTGCACGGAACGAATGGGGACGGGACGCATTTTTGCTGATTGGCTTTTTGTTGTGTCTACCACAATGCTGCGATCATCCATGAGAGCATCACCTCTCGCTCGCAGATTTTTCCAAGCCAGTGCCCCTTGAACGCCAATGACAAATACAGATCGCAACAACTCTCGCCGCCGCATCCGTTTCACCCATCCTTGACAATTTTTCACCTCGACCTTATCGTTTTGTCCAAGCACTTGAACCGCTTCTTTAAGGAAGCGGAGCAAGTGAACAAAGGGTGACTTCTTGAAACTGCACCTGCCCATTGGCAGCGTAAAGCCCCAACCAACCATCCGCTGGTGCGTAAATGCGCCCTGCAAGCGAGATTCGTTCCCCCACAAACACTTCCACAATGGAACCATGCACGATAAGGTGCACCGTCAACGGTTCCCCTTCTGCCCACCAACAGGGGCGAGCAAGTCGCGGTTCGGGATCGCCCCACGATGACCAACGCAACAAAGCGATTCTGTTCTGGTCTATCAACACCTTGTGACCTTTGCCATCTTGCATCCGCAACAAGAAGCCAAACTCAGCATTTCTGTGCTGCGGAACAACTGTGAGGCGAAGCCAAAAATCAGAGGGGGCAAAGCATTGGGCAACGGCGACGCCACTGACCGTTTCTACGGTCAACTTTTCGTCGCTAAAGCGCCAAATCCCGCACAGTGGTTGGAACGACGAAAGCGGTAAGGGAGTTGCGTTCTCTTGGTGCCAGTCCTCCCATTCTTCTGGCAGCCGCACGGTCAGGCGTCCGTCTGGTTGCGGACAGAGTTGACGAGGCAGAGCCATGTGCCCACCCCATTGGCGAGCGCCACTATCGGTTTCCCCTTCCAAGGTGCCAACCCAACCGAACAGCAACTGGCGCTTGCCGTCAAACAAAGTTTTCGCCGCTGCAACGAATTCTGTGTCCAGTGTGTCAGGAAAGGGAGCATGCCAAACACCGTCCAATTTCTCTGACCAACGATAGCGAGTGATGCCGTGACTGTAAACGAGATACCAACGGTTGTCAAGGAAAAACAGGTCAGGGCACTCCGCTGCCCAACAAACGCTGCCCGACCAAAGAGGTTCGCACACTTGCCAGTGCTGCAAATCGGTTGAGGTTGCCAAAGCAACGCACCCGCGCCGCTCGAACGTTACGCGCCGGTCGCGAGCGCAAACCAACATCCAAAACTCACCTGCTTCAAGGTTGTAAAACACAAATGGGTCTCGCCAATCCTGCGGCTCATACCATCGCTCATCGGGCACCACTATGGGGTTTGCCTCGTCCTTGCGCCAGTGCACCAAATCTTCCGAGATTGCGTGGCACACCGTCTGCGGAAACCGTTGGCGAGGATTGAAGCCCGTGTAGAAGCAATGGAACACGCCGTTATGCTCCAACACCGAACCGGTCCAACAACCGACAGCATCTGGGGCATCGGGATCGTCGCTGGGTGTCAAGGCATCAGGCAGTTCCCTCCAAGTGAGCAAATCGTGGGAAACCAAGTGTCCCCAAACGTGCCGTTGCTCGGGTGCTCGGGGCAAGTAGAACAAGTGATAAGCGCCTTGCCAAAAGAACGGGATAAAGTCTCCCACCCATCGGCTTGTCGGACGAAAGTGTAAGGTCACCAATCGCCACCACCTCTGCGCTATCCTTCTCTCGCTTCGCTGCTCTCCAAGGGTTGCTCGGCTACCTCCTTTTCGCTGCCCGCTTCAGCGACTGGATAAAGGCAGCGATCGAACTCCAATCGCCACAAGAACCTTCGCCGAAAGTTTCGTGCAGCAACCGAACCAGTGCGCTTCCAACGACAACCCCATCGGCGTTTCGCAACTTTGCTACAGCTTCCACATGGTGTGGCTTGCTGATCCCAAATCCGATAGCGATAGGTTTTTCTGTGTATCGGCGAATGCGTGTGACCAACTCTGGGAGATCCTCAGGCAGTTGCTCTCGCTCACCCGTGACACCTGTGCGTGATACGCAGTAGATGAACCCTGTGCCCACTTCGGCTACCAATCGGATTCGGTCATCGGTGCTGGTTGGTGCCAACAGGAAGATGGTGGCTAAATCGTTGCGGCGAGCAATGTCAATCCACTCACCAGCCTCTTCCGGCGGCACATCAGTTAGCAGCACGCCATCTGCCCCTGCTGCTCGTGCCTCTTGAGCGAACCTCGTCAGCCCGTATTGCAAGACAGGGTTGAAATAACTCATGAGCACCAACGGCACTTCGGTTTTTCGTCGGATAGAGCGAACCATTTCCAACACAGTGGCAACTTTTACGCCCTTTCGCAAAGCGCGGTCGATGGCGGCTTGAATGGTAGGACCGTCCGCAATGGGGTCAGAGAAAGGGATCCCCAATTCAAATACATCAGCACCGGCTTGGGCTCCCTGAACCACAGCGTTTACTGTGTGCTCAGGGGATGGATCGCCAGCCGTTACATAGAGCACCAACACCAGTTCGTTGCGCTCCCTTGCTTGCTCAAAGGCTCGCTTCAACCGCTCCATCTTGCTTCACACCTTTTCGTTTCTCTTGGTTTGCTACAAGGCTGCAACGAATCCGCCTTAACAAAGCGACCAAGACAGCGCCAACGGTTAACCCCAAGAGAGCCCCTCCTACCACATCGGTTGGGAAGTGAACACCCAAGTAAATGCGCGAGTAAGCGATCAATGCAGCTAACACCCACCACAGCGCCTTTGGGGGGGCCAGTTCATGCAGCACCCGCGCAGCAGCGAAAGCATTAGCCGCATGGGACGAGGGATAGGCTTTTGCCTTCCCTCCCGCGAAGTTGGGAAGTAGCCGCAAGGTTTTGACCACTTGCGGGGGGCGCTCCCGACCGAGCAAAGGCTTGACTATCCGACCGCTGATTCCGTCGGCAATGCCAATTGCCAAGGCGATCACCACAAGGCTACTAAGCCATTGCTTTGCTGCGGTTCGGGTTCGTCCCCACCGTTGAACCGTTCGCCATCCCAACCAAACCGAAAGCACCAACCAAAAGATCGGTCGGTTCCCCAAAGCAGAAAGATGTGCCATCCAAGGATCCAACTGCTCACAGGCCAGGGATTTGTTGATAACCAGCAAAAGAGCTGTGTCCACCGGTTCCAACCAGCGGGCAGCAACTAAACCCGTCAGTGTTACAAACCCTGCTAACCAAAAACCCGCTTCGGTAAGGGGTGAAACACAAAGTTTGGAACAAACTGACTTCGCTGCCACTTCAGACGAAACGGTTGATCCCATTTTACTGCCTCCGTTGCTTGTCCATTTGGCATTGAAGGCTTCTGCTCGGTGACTGTTTTCACCATCGGATACCGAAGTTAGTGAACTCGCCAGTAGGTGGTTCCCAAAAGACTTCCACATTGGTGACATGCGCTCCTCTTGGTCCTTTCCGCACCTGCGCCAACAACTGCTCCAACTTCTCTCGTTCCCCCTCTGCCACTACTTCGACATCGCCGCTGGGCAAGTTGCGGACATATCCAGTGATCCCACCGATGCGTTGGGCTTGGTAAACGGTAAAGTAGCGGAAGCCAACCCCTTGCACGATGCCCGTGACAATTGCTCGGAGCCGAACCCGCTGCTCACTCACGCTGGTCTTCCCCCCTTTGCTCCTGAGTGCGGACAGAGAGGTAGAGGTTGGCACCCCGAGCAGCGATTAGCGAAGCGATGTAGCCTAAAGCCAGTAGCAAAGCGACAAGGGTGATCCAATGGACAGCCCAAGCCAGCACAGGCTCGCGATTGGAAGGGGAAGATTGCAAGAGCAACTCTTTGCCTGTGCTTAATTCTTGGAACAAGCGTGCTGCCCAAACAAACACCGCTACCATCAGAGCAATTCCCAAGACGAAAACTGCCAACGCCAACGCTTTTGCCCACGCATCGGGGTGACGCCACCCTGCCATCAACCCTCAACTCCTTGCACCACCGTAGCGCCATATGGGTCTATCTGAGCAAGCCGCCAAGTTGCTTGGAGACCGAAGACGCTCAAAGATTGCCACATTGCAGCTGCCACTGTTTCCGCCACGGAAGGAGACGGACACCATGCAGCGACAGTCGGTCCTGCACCACTTAAGTGCACTCCCAATGCCCCTGCTTTCAATGCCGCTTCGAAAACCGAGGAGAGCCACGGCACTAATTGCTCCCGATAAGGCTGGTGGAGGCGATCTTGCATGGCAGTTGCAAGGGGAGAAACTTGCCCAGTGGCTAACGCTGCTGCCAGAAGCGCAGCCCGCCCAACATTGAACACAGCATCACTGAACGGGACAGCCTTTGGCAACACGGCTCGAGCCTCCTTCGTTTCCAGTGGGAAATCGGGGATCAACAACGCAAGGTGCAGCGGAACGGGTGGGAGGAAGCGAACCCAAGCGATCCCCTCTCCTGACACTACTGCCACTACGATGCCCCCAAGTAGCGCAGCAGCCACATTGTCTGCATGCCCCTCCAGTTCTGTCGCCAGCGACAGCAACTGAGCCGTTGTCAAGGGTTGCCCCAGCAAGTGGTTGGCAGCGACCAATGCACCCACTCGAGCCGCTGCCGAACTGCCCAAACCCCTTGTCAAGGGAAAGCGGTTGTCAAGGCGAAGGTGAAAACCGCGCCGAAGCGGTTGCCCCACTTCAAGAGGGACTTGCGCCAACAATGCTTGAACCGCTTGCACGGCAATATTGCGATCATCTCTTGACACCACTTCGCTCCCTTCTCCTTTGACCGTCACCTGAATTGAATCGGCAGGGGACAGGGAGACAAAACTGTGCCAATCAAGGGCAGCCCCGATGGCGTCAAAACCGCTCCCCAAATTTGCTGTCGTCGCCGGCACCCGAACCGTCACAACCATCCCCTAACCCTCCAAACCTGTTAGCGAGTTAACGACTGAGCCCAAAGCAACGGGCAAACAAGGATGCTGCGCAAGGCAAAAAAGTGCGCAAAAAGTCGTAAATGCTTTGCCCTGAAATCCCCAACCCTAAAGCCTCGCTTTGGGCTAACAGATTATGCCAACAGGTGCGAACCTCAGGATGATCGCGAGCAAACAATTCGTCCACTTGGTGACAGACATTTGCGATCGCTGTTTGGTCATCAGGAAAGTGATACCCCGAACGGCGCAGCAACCAACCTAAGTAGCGGAAGTGTTCTTCAGACAAAGTGGGATCGCAAATCCCTCGCCGCTCCGCTAAAAACTCCGCTGCCTTGATGATGTGAAAGAGAAAGAACGCCATCGGCAACGGCGAGATGGTGGGCTTGGGAGGCAAGGCTAAAGTAGGGCGTTCGTGGCGGTGCAAGGTAAACAGCACACCCGTGAACGGCACAAGGTCGCGGGGGACCAATTTGCCCTGAGGGTCAAAGTCTATCCAGAAGGCTTGCCACATAGTGGCAGCTGTGTTGGCGATAGCATGGCGTAGAATCACTGTAGAAAACCGACCCGGTTGCCGTCGGTGAGCTTCGGCGATAAACTCGGGCACGCTCAGCAACGCGGCGTAAGCGTGTGCCATAATGCGTTGGGCGTGAACGGGTGAGTGCCACATTACTTGACCAATCCATCGCAACCGTTCCTTAGTCGCCTCATCCACATCTGGCGGTCCCTCAAACTGCCCCCCTTCCCAACTCGTCACAATGATTTGCAAGCGCTGCCAAGCCTCAGTCAGAGAAGGTATAGAAGCGCCTCGCATTGGGCTCAAGGCTCCTTTCCCTTGCGTCAATGGTCACCAGCAAAAACTTTAAACCAACCAGCCACACCTTGTAGACCTCCTGCTTGCTCAAACGGGAGCGTTTGGAGAATGCGAAGACTGAATCAACTCCGCCATCTCTGCAGCGAAAGCAAACAACTTGGCTCCAGTTCTGCTAAAATGATGCCGACGAGGTCGTTTAATCAGATCCCTGAGAGAGGTGATTCGGAGTGGCAACAGTGGTGCGTTTTCCGGAAGGTTTTCTTTGGGGCGCTGCGACAGCAGCTTATCAAATTGAAGGCGCTTGGAACGAAGACGGCAAAGGTCCCTCCATCTGGGACACCTTCTCCCACACCCAAGGCAAAATCTCCGATGGTTCTACCGGCGATGTCGCTTGCGATCACTACCACCGTTGGCGGGAAGACATCCAACTGATGAAAACCCTCGGGCTGAAAGCCTACCGCTTCTCCATTGCGTGGACACGCCTTTTGCCTCAAGGGTATGGCTGCGTTAACAGCAAAGGGTTGGACTTTTACGATCGGTTGGTGGATGGGTTGTTGGAAGCAGGGATTGTGCCGTTTGTGACGCTGTATCACTGGGACTTGCCCCAGGCTTTGCAGGATGAGGGAGGATGGGCAAACAGGGATGTGGCGTATTACTTTGCAGACTATGCAGCTGTTGTAGCCCATCGGTTAGGGGATCGGGTCAAACACTGGATGACCCACAACGAACCTTGGGTCACTACTTGGGGCGGTCACGGAGCAGGAACCCTTGCTCCCGGGATTCAAAACGCGAAGGTCGCTTTGCAAGTAGCCCATCATTTGCTTTTGTCCCACGGGTTGGCGGTGGAGGTGCTGCGGGATGTTGGTGGACCAGAAGCACAAGTTGGCATCGTGCTCAACTTGGGTCCTGCTCACCCTGCCAGCGATAGGGAGGAAGACATTGCTGCAGCCCAACGGCATGACGGTTTTCTAAATCGCTGGTTTCTCGAGCCGTTGTTTGTTGGCAGTTATCCTGCGGACTTGTGGGAGTGGTTTGGGCAATTGGTGCCTACGGTGAAAGCGGGAGACATGGCAATCATCAGTCGCCGCATAGACTTTTTGGGGGTCAATTACTACACGCGAAGCGTTGTTGGGTATGACCCGAATGGAGGGCTATTGAAGACTCGGCATGTTCGGGTAGAGGGCAGCGAATACACGGAGATGGGATGGGAGGTGTATCCGGAGGGGCTTTACGAATTGCTGGTTCGGCTGCATCGGGACTACAAGGTGCCAGCGTTGTATGTGACAGAGAACGGGGCAGCGTTTGCAGACGAGGTATCGGGGGATGGGAAGGTGCACGATGAGCGGCGGTTGAGTTACCTTCGGGAGCACTTTTTGCAGGCGCATCGGGCGATAGAGGAGGGGATACCGCTGAGGGGCTATTTTGTTTGGTCGCTGATGGACAACTTTGAGTGGGCGCATGGGTATACGAAGCGGTTTGGAGTTGTGTATGTGGACTATGCGACACAGCAGCGGATTGTCAAAGATAGCGGGTGGTGGTATCGGGAAGTGATCGCTCAAAACGGTGTACCTGCGTAATTGCATGGCAAAATCTCGCATGAGGCGAAAAACTTTGTGCGCACCGGGGCGAGAAGAATGACCGCTTCCTTTGTTCGTGAAGCGCTTCTGCAACAGCGGGAAGGGGAGCGGGTGCGGTGCCTAACTTGTGAGCGTCGGTGCTTGCTCTCTGAGGGACAAGTTGGTTGGTGCCGCACCCGGGAGAACCGAAAAGGAACGCTGGTGACCCTGACCTACGGGAACGCCTCGTCCATCGCCCTCAACCCTATTGAGAAAAAGCCACTGTTTCACTTCTATCCAGGCAGCCTCACTCTAACGGTCGGCAGTTGGTCGTGCAACTTCGCCTGCCCTTGGTGCCAAAACTGGGAAATCAGCAAGCAAATAAGCGTCGGGGAGTTCGTTTCGCCCCATGATTTTGTCGCTCTTATGGAGCGCTACCGATGCCAAGGTTCTTCCATCAGTTTCAACGAACCAACCCTTTCGTTAGAGTGGTCGCTGGAAGTTTTTCGGCAAGCGAAGGAACGAGGCTTCTACAACACTTTCGTGACAAACGGCTATATGACTTTGGAAGCGCTGCGTTTGCTCATAGACGCTGGCTTGGACGCAGTGAATGTAGACATCAAAGGGAGCCCGGAGGCAGTGCGAAAATATTGCGGTGTGGATGTGGAGAAGGTGTGGCGAAACTGCCAGTTCGCAAAGGAAAACGGCGTCCATGTGGAAGTGACCACTTTGGTTATCCCGACGGTCAACGATGACGAAACAAGTTTGCGAGCTATCGCCCGCCGCATCGCGATGGAACTGGACAAGGACACACCTTGGCATGTCACGGCTTACTATCCTGCCTACTTGTTCAATGCACCTCCCACACCTGTTTCCACACTGGAGCGAGCGTATCAAATCGGGCGAGAAGAAGGACTGCGGTTCGTCTATTTGGGGAATGTGCCCGGACACCCTTACGAGAACACTTACTGTCCCTCGTGCAGCGCTTTGCTGATTCAACGCTTCGGCGTGCGAATGGCGAAAAACCGAATGAAAGGCAACAAGTGCCCTCAGTGTGGAGAGCAAATCCCAATCATTGGTGCTGATTGGCAACGGGAGTGGAGAGGGGGAATGACGAGTTGACAAGTCGAGAACGCGTGATTGCAGCGATTGAGTTCAAGGGACCTGACCGCGTTCCTGTCCACCATTTCGCTTTCCCCGGCGCATTTTGGAGGCACGGCGAGAAACTGGTGAAGTTGCTTAACGAAGAGTTTCCCGACGATTTTGGCTCCCGCTTCTCTATCCCACCGAAACCCGAAGGCGATGAACTGATTCGGCGATACACCGACGAATGGGGCAGCGAGTGGGTGATGCGAATGGACTACACCATCGGCGAAGTGGTCAAGCCCGCTTTGGACGATTGGAGCAAGTGGAAGGACTACCAGTTTCCACCCTTGCCCCCTGACAGTCATTTCGAGTCTCTTAGAGCTCGCATCCGAGAAAGTGGGCATCAGTGGTTTGTTTTGGGTAGCGGCGGCACGCTCTTTGAACGGATGCAATGGCTGCGCAAAACCGAAAACTTACTCATTGACTTGGCTGAAGACCGCGAGGAACTTCACGAACTGGCAGACCGTCTTGTGGAATGGAACATCAATTTGATCACCCGATACTTGAAAGCAGGAGTAGACGGAATCTCCTTCGCCGACGACTGGGGAGCTCAAGACCGATTGCTCATCCACCCGAAAAAGTGGCGGTTATTTTTTAAACCCCGTTACCAACGCATGTTTGAAGTTGTCAAGGAAGCTGGCAAGTATGTCTTCTTCCACACTGACGGTTGGACAGTGGATATTTGGGACGACTTGATTGAAATCGGTGTGGATGTGCTGAACCCCCAACACACCTTGATGCCCCGCCAACTGCTAGAGCAGAAACTGGCAGGCAAGGTGTGTATCCGTTCCGATTTGAGCCGTCAACACATTTTGCCTTTCGGCACCCCAAATCAAGTGCGGGAGCATGTGAAGGAAACCATCGAGCTGTTCGGTCGGTTCAATGGTGGGCTCATTCTACATGGTGAGATCGGTCCCGATGTCCCTTACGAGAATATCGTCGCCATGTTGGAAGCTGCTCGAGAGTTCGGTGTTTACCCCCTTAAGTGGCTTCCTTTTGGTTGACAATTTTCCGCTTCTGAGCAATTTGGCTTTTGCGCAGCGCTACAATCTCTGTCAACAAACGACAAATTAGACTCCCCTTGTGGAAGGAGGAAGGGATAATGGCGGTAGAGAAAATCGCCTACGGCGGTTGGGCAAATTGCTATCGGGTGAGCAACGGGATCGTGGAACTGGTGGCAACAGCAGATGTTGGTCCACGCCTCATTCGGTTTGGCTTTTGTAGCGGCGAAAACGAGTTTGCAGAAATCCCCGACCAAATGGGCTTGACTGGTGGCAACATTCGCCGCAACTACGGTGGTCATCGGTTGTGGCATGCTCCCGAGGTAAAAGAGCGCACCTATTACCCTGATAACGAACCTGTAGAAGTGGAAGTGCTTAGTGAATTCGCCCTGCGCCTCACCCCGCCCTTGGAGCGCACAACGGGAATCCAAAAGTCTATCGTGGTGGAGATAGCGCCTGACCGTGCTTATGTCAAGGTCACTCACCTCCTCACCAACCAAAACTTGTGGACAATTGAATTGGCACCGTGGGCGTTGACAATGATGGCAAAAGGTGGGCGCGCCATTGTTCCTATGCCGCCTTATATTCCTCACCCCGAAAAGGTGTTGCCAGCTTGCCCTCTGGTGCTATGGCACTACACCGACATGAGCGACCCGCGTTGGCACTGGGGCAAGCACTTTATCGTGCTGCGTCAAGACCCAAACGCTGCAACCCCGCAGAAAACTGGTATAGGGAACTTGCACGGTTGGGTCGCATATGTTAACGGCGACCGAGTTTTCCTCAAACGCTACCGCCATGTGGAGGGGGCTGCTTATCCTGACTTCGGCAGTTCCACAGAGTTGTTCACCAACGCCCTCACCTTAGAAGTAGAAACCCTCGGACCCTTGACAAAGTTGGGTCCGGGGGAAACGGTCAGCCATGTGGAGCACTGGTTCCTGTTCAAAAGTATCCCTATCGGCGAAACAGAGGACGAAATCGCCGCCGCCCTTAAGCCTTTGTTAAGCGAAACACAATGGGCAACAGAACCGTAACAAAACTGCTTGCTCTGACCAGCCTTAACTCCATTGCCTTTAGTGTCATCGCAGGAAGTTTACCTTCTTTTAAACGGTTGCCAAGTGCCGGAACCCTTGACATTGCGCTTAAGGTGTGTCATAATGTAGGCAACCCTTTAAGGAGGGTTTTCCTGACATGAGTGCAGTGGAGGACATGGACAAAAGAGGGCTGCTGGTGAAAGCGACGGAGCAAGACGCCGTTGCTGACCCGTCTTCTTTTGCTCCTCATTCTGCCTCTTACTTTGCTGCTTTCTTTGCCTTCTACTTTGCCGCTTACTTTTGGCGCCGGTAAGGCACCGGCGCCATCCCCTTGAGACCACTCACCCCAGAGTTAAAAGCATATTCTTGCCAAATCCTTTCAAGGAGGTGCAATTTTCCATGATTGTGGTGTTGAAGTATGGAGCCAAAGATGAAGAAGTGCAGCAAGTGTGCCAAATGTTGGAGGAAGCGGGTTATAAGAGCGCAGTCTGGCGGGGGGTAGAACGGACCGTAATCGGTGCGATTGGTGTCGTTGATGAGGAGGTGAAAACCAGGCTTATGGAGCAAATAGGAAGCCTACCTTTCGTTGACAATGTCATCCGAGTTCTTCGTCCTTACAAGATGGTGAGTCGGGAGTGGAAACAGGAGCCAACCCTGGTGCCAATTCGGGACAAACTTGTGGGTGGCAATCACCTTATCATCATGGCAGGTCCTTGTTCAGTAGAGAGTCGAGAACAAATCTACGAGGCAGCGTTGGGGGTTCAGCGACATGGGGCAGATGTTCTTCGGGGCGGTGCTTTTAAACCTCGCACTTCACCTCATACCTTTCAAGGGTTGGGCTATGAGGGGCTTAAGATGTTGAGGGAAGCAGCCGATGCTGTGGGATTGCCTATTGTTACGGAAGTAATGGATCCGAGGGATGTAGAAGCGGTGGCGGAGTTAGCGGATGTCCTGCAGATTGGCACTCGCAACATGCAAAACTTCACTCTGCTAAGGGAGGTTGGGCAAACAAAAAAGCCAGTGCTTCTTAAGCGAGGGATGTCTGCGACCATTGAAGAGTGGTTGCAAGCCGCCGAGTATGTCTGTGTAGAAGGAAACCCTCATATCATCTTATGCGAACGAGGGATTCGCACTTTTGAGACTTACACCCGTAATACTTTAGACCTTTCAGCCGTCGTAGCAGCGAAGCAACTGAGTCACTTGCCTGTCATTATAGATCCGAGTCACGGGACAGGGCGTAGGGACATGATCATTCCTATGGCGTTGGCTGGGATTGCTGCAGGGGCGGATGGGATCATTGTGGAGGTCCATCCGAATCCTGCTCGCGCTCTTTCGGATGGTACTCAGTCTCTTTCCATAGAGGAGTTTGGACGCATGATGCGCTCCTTAGAACCCGTTGCTATGGCTGTCGGACGAAGCCTCTATGCTTCCCTTTCTGAGGCAATGTTTCCCGTGAAACATGACGGTGAAACAACTCTACCACCAAAAGAGTCGGATCTGCCCTCAGTGTTTCCCGTGAAACATGACGGTGAAACAGATGGGATCACTCTCAGCGAGTTTGAGTTCGGCATCTTAGTGGGGTTGTTAATCGGCGAGGGACACATAGGTAGCGATGGACGACAGCCTCAAATCACCTTGAGGATGCATGCCCAACATGAACCCTTGTTCCGATGGCTCCTGGAACGGGTTCCTGGTTCCAAACTCTACGGTCCCTACCACCACGGGGGGCGCCACTACTACCAGTGGATGGTTAGGGGTAAAACCTTGAAACAACTCTTCACCTTGCTAGAGCGGGTTCCTTGGAACCAATTTTCCCCTCACCTCTCAGCACGCCTTCAACAGTTGAAGAACCTCTACGGCCTAGGTGCCACCGAGGAGGAGAAGGAGACAGAAGCATTGTCCTAACCCTGGGGAGTCCGAATAGCTTATAAGCCGCCAAGGGGGGTAGCTCTAAAGGGCTGCCCCTTGTTCTTTTTGCGTCCCTGCGTCAAAATCCACTCGTCGGAGTAAGGTGATAGCTGCTTCCGCACTCGAAGGAGGGAGGATTTCTGGTGGAGGTCTTGAAGTTTGAAGTGATCGACCACACGGCTGACGTAGGGATCATTGCTTATGGACGAGACTTTGGGGAGTTGCTGGTCAACGCTGCCTTGGGTATGCTTAGCCTCATGGTAGACTTAAGCACTGTGACTCCTCGAGAAAAGCGCCATATTGTGGTTTGTGTTCCTGCCCCCGACCAAGAACTTCTCCTCTTGCGCTGGCTCAAAGAACTGCACTACATCTGGGAAGTGGAAAAATTTGTGCCTTGTCAAGTCACTGTTTCTCGGTGGACTCAGTCGGAAGTTGAAGGGTTCTTGGAAGGCGAACCCTTCCATAGCGGCATTTCTTTGCTGCATCATATCAAAGCAGTGACCCATCACTTGCTCCGATTAGAGCAGCAAGGCAACTACCTCAAGGTGCAGATCATCTTCGATGTCTGAGGTGAAAGGTTTGTGAAAAAGAAGTTTCTGTCTGTGTCCGCCCTTTTGCCTGCTGCAATCGTCTTTGTCTTGTGTTTGATCATAGCCCTCTTACCCAAGTCCCCAATTGAACCCTTTCATTTGCCTCCATTGCTTCGTCGGGTTGCCGGTGAGATTGGGGACAAGTATTGGTGGGTGTTACTGATAGGGGGGCTTTGGGGATCGTTGCGGCGCCGTCCCCTCTTCAAGCAATTGATCGTGACCCTGTTAGTCGCTCAAATAATCATTGGTCTGCTTAAGTGGTCTGTTGGCGAAATGCGCCCTGATGGACGTATGTTCCATAGTTTCCCCAGTGGACATACTACTGCCACTTTTGCCTTTGCTACCGTGATGAGCCAGTCTTTCCGGTGGGGTTGGCTTTGGTTTCCGTTCGGTGTGGTCGTAGGGGTAAGTCGTATTCTCGTCCGCGCCCATTGGTGGCACGATGTGGTAGGTGGGGCTGCTTTGGGCTACCTTGTGGCTATAGGACTCATCCTTTGGCAGCAGAAACGCCTTCCGCCTTCGCAAGGCTCTCCTCAATCTTCTTCAAGTCCCGCTGAATCTGGGCGCTCAATGCTTCCGGAGAAGTAAACCGTTGCTCAGGGCGGACAAAGGCGACAAGTTCCAAAGTGATTGGGGCTCCCAACGGCACTGTGCCTTTATACCCCAAAAGGTGTGCCTCTACCACAGGACAGCTCTCGTCAAAGGTCAAGCGCCGCCCAATATAGACTGCTGCTCTCCAACGCTTTTCCAGCACCCAAGCGAAAGCAGCATAGACACCGTAGCGGGGAAGCAGCTTTTCCGAAGGTAGCCTCACATTGACCGTTGGGAAACCTAATTGGTGCCCTCGCCCTGATCCTCGCTCATTCTGCCCAGTGAGTCGGTAAGGGTAACCCAATAGGGTTTGGGCTTCTTCCAGTTTTCCATCCAAGAGCAACTGCCGAATAACCGTGCTGGAAACTCGTAGGGAAGCGTTTTGAACTGCTGGCACAACCTTCAGTTCAAATCCTAATTGTTGTCCCAGCTCCATTAACCGAGATGGGGTTCCCTCTCTTCGGTAGCCCAAAGCGAAATCGTCTCCAATAATTAACAAACGACAGCCAATTTTGTCAACTAAAATATGACAAAACTGCTCAGCGGTATGGTGGGCGAGTTGAGGGGTGAAGGGTAGCACAAGGACTTCGTCCAAGCCAATTTCCGACAGTAGGGATAGGCGTTCTTCAATCGTTGTCAAGAGGGGCGGTGCTGGGGGCTGAAGAACTGATTGAGGGTGGTTAGAGAAAGTGATGACCAAGGTTGTTAGCCCCTTCGTTTGCGCCTCTGACACCAGTTGTTTAAGAAGGGCTCGATGTCCTATGTGCACGCCATCAAACACGCCAATGGATAGGGCGCGTGGACGGGTCGGTAGGTTTTCAAGGTCAAAGTAAACCTGCACTTCTTTCGCCTCCAGTTGAAACCGGTTAGGTTGAACCGGAGAAAAAGTTTGCGTAGAGTTAGTGAGAAACGCCAGATAGTGAGGGCAGTAGAAGCGGTGAAAAAGGGCGGGGCGAGGAGGATTTGAACCCCCGACCACGGGATTTGGAGTCCCGCGCTCTACCAAACTGAGCTACCGCCCCGCAGGATCATTTTTCGGTCACATCAAGTTTAGGGCACATTATCTCCACCGTCAAGACCTCTCCCTTGACTTCAACCGTCGACGCCAAAGGCGCTGAAGATCAGCTTCATTGTCACAAAACTAAAAACCCATTTTCAAACCGATGGCTCTCAGGCGTTCGTTCTTCTCGTGGCCGTTCGAACTTTGGTGGTTAACTGTGATTGACACTTGCAAGAACTTGAGACACCTCTCCTGATGCGCTGAATTTGTTGTTTCGGTGCGTAAGGAGACGCTCTGGAGGTTCCAATAATTTCGGCGATGCAGGAGCGGTGCTCCAAGAGGCTTCCTCTCTGAAGACGACAAAAACTTGCAGGCTCTTATTGAGTCAACAACTTTACCCTTTTGGGTATTGACAGGATGGAAAGGGGTTGCTAAACTTGAAGGTCGCCAATCCACGGGCTTAGGTTGAAAAGCAGTTTCTTTGCGTGCAAGGAGGCAACGGTGCATGCCAACGATCAATCAACTGGTGCGTTATGGACGGGAGCGAAAAAAGAAGCGAACGCGGACCTTAGCGTTCAAGTGGCGTTACAATTCGCTGCGGGGAACCTACAAGTTTGACCCTGTTGGAGTTCCCATGATGCGTGGGGTTTGTTTGGTTGTCCGAACAATGACCCCAAAGAAGCCCAATTCGGCGTTGCGAAAAATTGCTAAGGTTCGGTTGTCTAACCGACGGGTTATTATTGCCTACATTCCCGGTGAGGGACACAACTTGCAAGAGCACAGCACTGTGTTGGTCCGAGGCGGTCGTGTGAAGGATTTGCCGGGTGTCCGCTACAAAGTCATCCGGGGCGCCTTGGACACCGCAGGGGTTCAGGGACGGAAAAAATCCCGCTCCCGCTACGGTGCGAAACGAGAACGACGCAGCAGTTCTTCTTGAGGTGACCGAACATGCCAAGAAGGGGTTTTGTTCCGAGACGAGAAGTGGCGCCAGACCCTATCTACCAGAGCACCCTCCTTCAACGCTTGATCAACAAAGTGATGGAAAAGGGGAAGAAGAGCAAGGCGGAGCGGATTGTTTACGGGGCGTTACAGATTATCCATGAGCGGACCAAGCGCAATCCTTTGGAAGTCTTGGCGGAAGCCATCAAAAATTGCATTCCGTTGGTAGAAACAAGACCTCGCCGAGTGGGAGGCGCTACTTATCAGGTGCCTATTGAAGTGCGCCCTGCACGACGCATTAGTTTGGCGCTTCGGTGGATTGTCGCAGCAGCACGGGAGCGGGACGAAAAGACGATGGCTCACCGCCTTGCCTCGGAACTAATGGAAGCAGCCCAAGGGCGCGGCGGCGCGGTGCGCATGAGGGAAGAAATGCATCGCATCGCTGAAGCCAACCGAGCCTTTGCGCACTATCGGTGGTAGCCTGTTCATACTCGCTAAGCGATTGATTTCCTCCCGCGTTGTTCAGGAAGGTTCTTTTTGTGCGTTTGCCTATGGAGGGACTAAAGATGAGCAGTGACCGATTGCCTTTGGACAAAACCCGAAATATTGGGATCGCAGCCCACATAGATGCGGGCAAAACGACGACCACAGAACGCATCTTGTTTTACACAGGTCGGGTTCACCGGATTGGTAGCGTGGATGAAGGGACAGCGACGATGGACTGGATGCCTCAGGAGAAGGAGCGAGGCATCACCATTGTTGCGGCAGCGACCTCTTGCTATTGGCGCCGGCTTTACGACGGGGAACTCTTTCGCATCAACATTATTGACACCCCCGGTCATGTGGACTTTACGGCAGAAGTGGAACGGGCTCTGCGAGTTTTGGATGGGATGATTGCTGTCTTTTGTGGAGTCGGTGGGGTGGAACCTCAGAGCGAAACAGTGTGGCGGCAAGCCAACAAATACCGTGTCCCTCGCATCGCTTTTGTCAACAAGTTGGATCGGGTAGGTTCGGATTTCTTCACGGTTGTCCAACAAATGCGCGAGCGGTTAGGCGCGCGCCCTGTCCCAATCCAACTGCCCATTGGCAGGGAAGCTGATTTCCGAGGTGTTGTGGATCTCATTGAAGAGAAAGCGATTCTCTGGGTGGATGAACTGGGCACTCAGATGGAAACTGGTCCAATTCCTGACGACATGCTTGAGTTGGTGCGCGAGTATCGCCAGCAATTGCTGGAGGCTGCTGCGGAGCAGGACGACGAGTTACTGGAAGCCTACTTAGATCAGGGCACCTTGTCCACTGAGCAGATCCGTTACGGGTTGCGCAAAGGCACCTTGTCGTTCAGTTTGGTGCCCGTGTTGTGTGGTTCTGCCTTGCGCAACAAAGGGGTGCAACCCCTTTTAGACGCTGTTTGCGATTTCCTGCCCTCGCCTTTGGACATAGGGACTGTCAAGGGAGTGCATCCCCAAACGGGTGAGCCCGTTGAGCGAAGGTTGGTGGAGACAGATCCCTTCTGCGGCTTAGCCTTCAAGATTCAAACCGACCCGTATGTTGGTCGTCTCGTTTACTTGCGAATCTACTCGGGAGTGCTGCGCAAAGGGGAAGCAGTTTACAACCCTGCTAAGGATACTAACGAACGGATCATGCGCATCTTGCGGATGCACGCCAATTATCGGGAAGACATTGAGCAAGCTTTTGCGGGCGATATTGTCGCTGTGGTCGGTCCAAAAGTGACGATGACAGGCGATACCTTGTGCGACAAAGCCCACCCTATCCTGTTAGAGAAAATTGAGTTCCCTGAGCCCGTCATTTTCCGCATGATTGAAGCAAAGGACCGCGTCCACGAGGAGAAGATGGTGGAAGCCCTCCAAAAGTTGATTGCAGAAGATCCCACTCTGCGGCTTCGTTACGATCAAGAGACAGGGCAGTTGGTGCTCTCAGGAATGGGCGAATTGCAGTTGGAAATCGTGGAGGATCGGCTGCGGCGGGAGTTTGGTGTCCAAGCCCGCTTAGGCAAGCCCCAAGTAGCGTTCCGAGAGACTATCGTTCGCCCTGCCACTGCGGAAGGACGCTACATTCGCCAAACAGGTGGACGGGGGCAATATGGGCATGTCTGGCTAAGAGTGGAACCCTTGCCCCGGGGAGCCGGGTTTGAGTTTGTCAACCAAATTGTTGGTGGTGTGATCCCTTCGGAGTTCATCCCTGCTGTGGAAAAGGGTGTCCGAGAAGCCTTAGATGCAGGGGTTTTGGCTGGTTACCCAGTGGTGGATGTGCGCGTGGTGCTTTACGATGGTTCCTACCACGAAGTGGACAGCAGCGAACTGGCGTTTAAATTGGCAGCAGAAATTGCCTTTAAGGAAGCCTGCAAGCAAGCGGGGATGATCTTGTTGGAACCCATTATGGCTTTGGAAGTGCTCATTCCCCGGGAGTATTTGGGTGATGTGCTCAGTGACCTAACGGCACGACGTGCTAAAATTAAGGGCGTTCAAGAACTGACGGGCAATGCTGTGATGGTAGAAGCGGAAGTGCCGTTGGCGGAAGTCTTCGGTTACGCTACTTCCCTGCGGTCACTGACGCAAGGGCGCGGTAGTTATACGATGCGCCCCAGCCACTATGAGCCTATTCCTGCTAACATCGCTGAGCGCATCATCTTGGATCGCGGCTATTCGGTCAGTTATCACGCAGCGGACTTGATCAACGCTTAAGGGGCAGCAAATCCCTTCAGGGTTATGCCCCTTTCCGCCTGACGCGGTCAAAAAAGGCTATCCAAAGTCACGGAGTGAGGGCGAAAGGAAATGCGTGTGGAACAACGCATTCGGATCAAACTGAAAGCCTTTGATCATCGCATTTTGGACCAATCGGCACAGGAGATTGTGTCGGTCGCTCGTGCCACGGGTGCCCGAGTGAAGGGACCAATTCCATTGCCAACCGACCGCCATGTTTACTGCGTTATCCGTTCGCCATTCATTGACAAAGAGAGCATGGAGCACTTTGAGTTGCGGATTCACAAGCGCCTCATTGACATCTTGGAGGTTAAGCCAGAGACTGTAGATGCTTTGCGCCGGCTCAACTTACCCAGTGGCGTGGATATTGAGATCAAGTTGTGAGGGGTGTCTCTGCCATGAGTGAAGTGAGCACCACTGTAACTGGGCTCTTAGGACGAAAAGTGGGAATGACCACCGTTTTTGACGAGGAAGGACGGGCAATCCCGGTCACTGTAATCAAGGCAGGACCATGTTACATTGTCCAGCAACGCACCGTTGAAAAAGACGGTTACGCTGCGGTCCAGCTGGGTTTTGAGGAAGTTCCCGAGCGGAAAGTCACGAAGCCCTTGCTGGGTCACTTCAAGAAAGCGAATGTCAAACCCTGTCGGTTCTTGGAAGAGTTTCCTTTGCCTCCCGAAGCAAGAGTCACCGTTGGCGATGTGGTCACTGTTGCCATCTTCCAAAAAGGGGACAAAGTCAAGGTGACGGGGACATCAAAGGGGAGAGGGTTTTCGGGCGTGATGAAGCGATGGGGATTTAGTGGGCAACCTGACTCCCACGGCTCTCACTTTCACCGAAAACCGGCTTCTCATGGACCCCAAGGACCTCAACGAGTCATCCCCGGGGCTCGGCTTCCCGGTCACTACGGCAATGTCACGGTCACAGTTCGGGGAATAACCGTAGTGGATGTCTTACCTGAACACCACTTGTTGTTGGTCAAGGGTAGCATCCCCGGTCCCAACGGGGGACTCGTGCGCATAGAGAAACTGCTGTGAGATGGGTTTGTGCATGGAGGGACAAACGATGGAGATCAAGCCAAACGAGATCCCAATCTACAATCTGGAAGGAGAACGGGTTGGCACTTATCGGCTACCGGAGGAACTTTTGGAGGTTAAGATCTCTGTGCCTTTGCTGCATCAGGTGGTTGTTGCCCACTTGGCAAACCGTCGGCAAGGCACCCACTCCACGAAAAGGCGAGGGGAAGTAAGGGGTGGTGGTCGCAAACCTTGGTCCCAGAAAGGAACAGGAAGGGCTCGGCAAGGATCCATTCGCGCTCCTCAGTGGGTCGGTGGCGGAGTTGTGCACGGTCCCAAGCCTCGTGACTACGACCAGAAGATCAACAAGCGGGTTCGCAAAACCGCCCTCCGCATGGCTTGGATTGAGAAACTGCAAAACCGTCAAGTCTACTTAGTGGAGGGGTTGGATGAGATAGATCGCCCCAAAACTCGGATCTTTCGCAACCTGTTGGACAAATTGGGGTTGACCGACCGAAAAGTGTTGTTGCTGCTGTCAGAGAAAAGCGATGTGGTGCTCAAGTCGGTAGACAACCTGCCCAATGTAGACCGATTGTCGGTGTTACAACCGTCCACTTATGACCTGTTGTCCCACTATGCCATCATTACCACGCCTCAAGCCTTTGAGTTGGTTGTGGAAAGGAGGCTGGCGAAAGCAAATGTCCGGTAACTTGGATCGCAACCCATTTACCATTCTGTTGGAGCCAGTGGTTACGGAGAAGAGTTTGCGGTTGGCGCGTCTTTACAACCAATACACCTTCAAGGTGCGCTTAGACGCTACGAAGCCAGAGATCCGAGACGCTGTAGAGCGAATCTTTGGCGTAAGGGTGACTAAGGTGAACACCTTGGTCGTCAAGCCCAAGAAGCGAGGGGAACGATGGCGTCACATCCGTCCCGTAGGGCGTCTCCCCCGTTGGAAGAAAGCTATCGTTACCGTTGCTAAAGGGCAAACTCTTCCCGTCTATGAGGGACTCTTGTGAGGAGTGTGACCAAACATGGGGATCAAGAAAGCCAACCCTGTCACTCCCGGGCTCCGTCACGCTACCTTTTACGACTTTGAAGAGATCACCAAAGCGGAACCCGAAAAAGCATTGGTCAAGCCACTGAAGAAGAAGGCTGGGCGTAACAACCAAGGCAAGGTCACGGTCCGCTTTCGTGGCGGGGGCACCAAGCGCCTTTATCGCATCATTGATTTCAAGCGGGACAAAGAGGGAATCCCAGCAAAAGTCATTGCGATTGAGTATGATCCCAACCGTTCTGCCCGCATTGCTTTGCTGGAGTATGAGGATGGTGAACGCCGCTACATCCTTTGGCCGGAAGGATTGCAAGTCGGCGATGTGGTGATGTCTGGACCCGACGCCGAGATCAAAGTAGGCAATTGCTTGCCCTTGGAGAAAATTCCCGACGGCACCATCATCCACAACATTGAGCTGACTCCAGGGAAAGGTGGGCAGTTGGTCCGAGCGGCAGGGACTTTCGCTACCTTGCTGGCGAAAGAGGGCAAATACGCAACTGTCAAGATGCCTTCGGGCGAGATCCGGTTAATTAACCTCAAGTGTCGCGCCACTATCGGTCGGGTAGGGTTGGCAGAACACGAGTTGGTCAAATTGGGGAAAGCGGGGCGATCCCGCTACTTAGGGAGGCGTCCTCATGTGCGGGGTTCAGCGATGAATGTAGACGATCACCCGCATGGTGGTGGTGAGGGCAAAGCCCCCATCGGGATGTCCGCTCCTAAGTCGCCATGGGGTTGGATCACTTTGGGACGGAAGACCCGAAAGCCACGCAAACCTTCCGATAAACTGATTATCAAGCGTCGCCGGATCGGATACGGCGACAAGATGGTGTAGCCAAAGGGGTGACCGACGATGGGACGCTCCCTTAAAAAGGGACCCTATTGCGATCCTAAACTGTTGCGCAAGATCCAGGAGATGAACCGAACGGGTGAAAAACAAGTGATCAAAACTTGGTCGCGTCGCTCTACCATCTTCCCCGAGATGGTAGGGCATACCATTGCCGTTTACAATGGGCGTCGCCATGTGCCCGTTTACATCACCGAAGCTATGGTTGGACACAAGTTAGGCGAGTTTGCGCCCACCCGCACTTTCCGAGGGCACGGGGAAGCCAAAGAGCGTGTGGTGCGGGTCAAGTAAGCCAGCAAGACCCATAGGAGGCAAACGGCGATGACGGAGCAAAAAACTGCCACCATTCAAATTGCGGCACGCCAAAAGTATGTGCGCGTCTCGCCTCAAAAAGCCCGGCGAGTCGCCCAACTGATCAAGGGGAAGCCTGCTTTGGACGCTTTGAACATGCTCCTCTTGATGCCTCACAAACCTGCCCGTTACTATGTCAAGTTACTTAAGCAAGCGATTGGGAATGCTGTTAACGACTACGAACTGGACGAAGAGCAATTGGTCGTTGTCAATGCCCTTGCCGACAATGGACCGATGATTAAGCGCTATCGCCCTCGGGCGAGGGGACGGGTTTACATGGTGCGCAAGCGCACCGCCCACTTGACTGTGATTGTTGCGCCAAAGGAGGCAGACTGATATGGGGCAGAAGGTGAACCCGATTGGCATTCGGATCGGCATTATCAAGGAATGGCAAAGCAAATGGTTTTCCTCTCGCCATTACACTGATTGGGTGTTGGAGGACATCAAAATCCGCCAACACATTAAGGGGCGATTTAAACAAGCAGGGATCCCGCGCATCGAGATTGAACGCAAAGCCAACACAGTCATCGTGACCGTGCATGCAGCGCGACCGGGCATGATCATCGGGTTGCGGGGGCGTACCATTGAGCAATTAAAGCAGCAGTTACAGGACTTGACCAAAGGCAAAGAGGTTTACATCCATGTCCGAGAAGTGGAACGCCCTGAATTGGAGGCTCAGTTGTTGGCAGAAAGCATCGTCCAACAGATAGAGCGCCGGGTCTCTCACAAGCGGGCTATGCGTCAAGCTGCCCTTCGGGCACTGAACGCAGGAGCTTTAGGAGTCAAAATCATTGTCGCTGGTCGGTTGGGCGGTGCCGAATTGGCGCGAGACGAAAAGTTGCACATCGGTCGGGTCCCCCTTAGCACCCTCCGAGCAGACATTGACTACGGCTTTGATGAAGCGTGGACCAAGTGGGGACGAATTGGCGTCCATGTTTGGCTCTATCGGGGTGAGATCTTAGGCAAAGGGAAGGAGAAAATCCGCTTAGCCCAACAGCGTCAACCCGCTCAAGTCGTGGTCGCTTCGTCCGAAGAAGAGGAACTGGAAGAAGAGGAAGGAGGCGAATAGTCCCATGTTGATGCCCCGCCGCCGAAAATACCGAAAGGAACAACGCGGTCGCATGAAAGGGAAAGCCACCCGCTGCAACACTGTCGTCTTTGGAGATTTCGGGCTCCAAGCCTTGCAACCTGGCTGGATCACGAACCGGCAGATAGAAGCCGCTCGGATCGCTATCGCCAACTTCATCCGGCGAGCAGCAAAGGTGCATATCCGTATCTTCCCTCATAAGCCTGTTACCAAAAAGCCGCTGGAATCGAGACAAGGTGGCGGGAAGGGAGATCCTGAATTCTATGTTGCAGTGGTCAAGCCCGGCACCATCATGTTTGAGATCGGAGGGGTTGCTCCTGATCTCGCCATAGAAGCCTTAAACCGCGCCTCCTACAAACTCCCCATCAAAACCCGGATCATCACGAAGGAGGGGACGGTCGTCAATGTCTAAGCGACGGGAACAATTGGAACGGCTACGCCAAATGTCTGATGCTGAGTTGATCCAAGAACTGGAAAACACCTATCGTGAACTGCTCAACTTGCGCCAGCAAAAGGCGATTAGCAAGGGAGCAGTGGAACGTCCTCACCACTTTAAAGAACTGCGCAAAACCGTTGCTCGCATCAAAACCATCTTGAGGGAGCGCGAACTATTGCGCTTGGGTTACTAAGAGATCCCTGAGGTGATCGTCGGATGAAGAAAGAAAGAAGACGACGGAAAGTATTCGTCGGCACAGTGATCAGCGACAAGATGGACAAAACAGTCGTAGTTGCTGTGGAACGGCTGGTCCGCCATCCTCTCTACAAAAAGGTCATTCGCCGCACCAGCAAGTTTTACGCCCACGATGAAGGTAACGAGTGCCGCGTCGGCGATACCGTGGAAATCATGGAGACTCGTCCCCTCTCCAAGTTGAAGCGGTGGCGTGTCACCCGAATCCTTCAGCGGGCGAAGGTGCCTCTGAGTATCGCCCGCGAAGAGGTCTCTGAGGAGACAGAAGAGCAACTGTTGGAAGAAGTGTTGGTTCAAGAAGGTCTCGCCACTGAGGAGGTTCTTAAGGGAGAACCCTCAGCCTCTAACCAAGCCGATACCTCTTCTTCAGGCGAGAGCACGGCTTCGGTTAGCGGGGAGTGATTAGCTTGAGTGTTTCGGTAGTCTTAACCTTTCTGGCTCCGCTCACAAGTTTTGATCCGAAGCAGGATAGGGCAGTGGACAAGGTCAAGGTCGAAGGAGGCGATTGGGGATGATGGCAATGACTCCCCGCCAAATCCGCAATGTGGCTTTGTTGGGTGGACCAGGATCAGGAAAAACCAGTTTGGCAGACACCTTGCTCTGGATCACTGGAGCTGTCTCTCGGCGTGGCTCAGTAGACCAAGGGACCAGCGTGTTTGATCATGAAGACGAAGCAAAAAGCCGCCATCACAGTGTCAGCCTTTCCTTGGGGCATTGTGTCTGGGACAACCACTGGATCAACCTTATAGATACGCCCGGTCTTTTAGACTTTTTCGGAGATGCGTATGCAGCTGTGAGGGTGGTGGAGGGAGCTGTCTTGGTGATTGATGGGACGGTTGGTGTGGAGGCGCAAGTGGAGCGCAGTTTTCGGTTAATCCGCCAACATCAATTGCCCTGCATCGCTTTTGTCAACAAAGTGGACGACGAGAGAGCGGATTTCAACAAAGTGCTTTCAGAATTGGCATCTCACCTACAGGTTCGCCCCATTCCCCTTTGGGCTCCCCAAAAGGGTGGGGTAAGTAATGTGTTGACTGGGGTGCTGGATAATGGGGAGCAACTCGTTCCTCAAGGGAGTGCAGACCTCAACGAGGAGTGGCGAGAGCAACTGATAGAGGCTGTCGCAGAAACCAACGATGAGTTGCTGGAGAAGTATTTGAGCGAGGGAACCCTCTCCGATGAAGAGGTCACTGAAGGGCTAAAGCAAGTAATTGCCCCGTCCGCCAACAACTTGTTGATCTTTGCCGGTTCTGTTCAAAAGGGCTGGGGCATTCGTCCCTTGTTAGATGCTATCATCCGCCTCTTCCCTTCGCCCTTGGACATCCGAGTGCCTTTGCAGGTGGATAGCAAGGAGGAACTGTTGACCCCCGATCCTCAAGGACCAGCTGTTGCTTTAGTGTTCAAATTGTTTGCTGACCCTTATGTTGGTCGCGTCACGATTTTCCGGGTCTTCTCTGGGGTAATCCGGAGTGATTCTACCGTCCTCAACGCCACGATTGGTCGTCGGGAAAGGATTGGGCAATTGATGGTTGCTCAAGGGAAGACCTATGAACCCATTGGTGAAGCCCCCACAGGTGCTATTGCGTTGGTAGGCAAGTTGGAAACCACTCGCATTGGGCACACGCTGGCTTCTGAGGGGATCAATGGGCAACTGCCTCCAATAGAGTTCCCTCGGGGTTACATGGAGTTAGCCGTTTATCCCAAAGCCCAAGGCGACGAAGAAAAGATCCTTTCCAGCATCCAACGGTTGGATGAAGAGGACGGCGTGTTTCGATGGTACCGTCATCCAGAGACTGGGGAAACCATCATTGTGGGCATGGGAGACCAACACTTGGATGTTATCGTGGAAAAGATGCGCCGAAAATTTGGCGCTGAAGTGGTCACTAAATTGCCCAAGATCCCCTACAAAGAAACTGTCCGAAAGCCCGGAGACGGGGAAGGGCGCTACATCAAGCAGACGGGTGGAAGAGGGCAGTATGGTGTTGCTCGCATCCGCGTGGAGCCGTTAGAGCGAGGTGCCGGCTTTGAGTTTGTCAACCAGATCACTGGTGGCGTAATCCCTTCCAAGTTCATCCCTTCCGTGGAAAAGGGCGTTCGGGAAGCCATGCAAAAAGGCGTCTTAGCAAACTACCCGATGGTGGACTTCCGCGTCATCCTCTACGACGGCAAGCACCATGAGGTAGACTCTTCGGACTTCGCCTTCCAAATGGCGGGTGCGTTGGCTCTTCGCAACACTGTGGAGAAGTGTGACCCTTACCTGCTGGAACCTATCATGCGGCTGGAAGTCTTTGTTCCCGAAGAGTTTGTGGGTGACATTATTGGTGACCTAAATGGAAAGAGAGGGCAGGTTCTGGGCATAGAGCCAGAAGAGGGCATGCACAAGATCACTGCCCTCGTCCCGTTGGCAGAAATTCAGCGCTACGCAGCGGATCTGCGTTCCATTACTCGAGGGCGAGGAACTTATCGGTTGGAGTTTTCTCACTACGAAGAAGTGCCTTCTCACCTCGCCGCTCAGATTATTGCCCAAGCCAAGGCGGAGCAAGAGAAGGAACGAGAACGCTAACCCCTGTCAGCCGCAAACCTTGAGGCATCTTTGGACTGGGGAATGGAGGGAACCGTATGGTGCAGCCAATGTCTAAACTCAGGGTTGCCGACAACTCAGGGGCTCGTGTTATCCAATGCATTCGGGTTCTGCGGGGTAATTCCCGCTACGGCAACATTGGCGATGTCATCGTCGCATCGGTCAAGGAAGCTATCCCGGGAGCTTCTGTGGAGAAGGGGCAAGTGGTTCGGGCGGTCATCGTCCGCACTGTTCGGGGGATTCGTCGCTCCGACGGCAGTTATGTTCGTTTTGATGAAAATGCTGCCGTCTTGATTGACAAGAACAACAACCCTATCGGCACTCGGGTGTTCGGTCCTGTTGCCCGGGAGTTGCGGGCAAGTTTCTTGAAAATCTTGTCGCTGGCTCCGGAGGTTGTTTAAGATGGCTCAGAAGAACAAGGAACAAACTCGCTGGAAAATGAACATCAAGCGAGGGGACGTAGTGCAGGTTATCTCAGGCAGTGCCCTCTGGAGGGGTAAACGGGGGCGAGTGCTGCAAGTCCTGCCCAAAGAGAATCGGCTGATCGTGGAAGGCATCAACCTCGTTTGGAAGCATCAGCGCCCGATGGGGCGGGTCATGCAAGGAGGGCGCATCCAAAAGCCGGCCCCTATTCATCGGTCCAAAGTGATGCTGGTTTGCCCCCACTGCGATAAACCCACTCGCGTCAAAATGCGCTTTTTGGAAGATGGGCGAAAGGTCCGCACCTGCAAGCGCTGCGGCGAGATCATGGATGCCCTCTAAAATTGCTGAGCCCATAGACGATTACGAGGTGACTACTTATGGCGCGCAAGGAAACACCTAAAACGGAGAGCCAAACGACCAGCAACGGGGAAGTAGTGCCTCGATTGAAGCAGCGTTACCTACAAGAAGTGGTGCCAAAGTTAATGGCGCGCTTCGGCTACAAAAACATTATGGAAGTGCCCCGCATCCAAAAGGTTGTCGTCAATGTCGGGGTTGGAGAAGGGAAAGAAGATGCCCGCGCTATTGACTCAGCGGTCAAAGAAATTGCCATGATCACGGGACAACGCCCTGTCATCAAGCGGGCGAAGCGAGCCATCGCAGGGTTCCGATTGCGCAAAGGGCAGCCGATCGCTGTCACAGTGACCCTGCGGCGGGAGCGGATGTGGGAGTTTTTGGATCGGCTTATCAACGCTGCCTTGCCCCGGATCCGCGACTTCAAAGGGTTGTCTCCTGACGCTTTTGATGGACACGGCAATTACAACTTAGGCATCACCGAGCAACTCATCTTTCCAGAACTGACCTATGACGACATTTATCGGGTGCGCGGCATGAACATCACGATTGTCACCACCGCAGAGACGGATGAAGAGGCAGCCGTCTTGTTGAGGGAACTTGGGTTCCCTTTGCGGGATAGCGGTCGGGCAAGCAACTAATAGCGCCTTCTGAGGAGGTTGACGAGATGGCGCGCAAGTGTCACTTGGTCAAGGCGTTTATGAAACAGCCCAAGTTTGCAGTGCGCAAGAAAAACCGCTGTCAGCGGTGTGGGCGCGGGCGCGCTTACATCCGCCGCTTTGGCTTGTGCCGCATCTGTCTTCGGGAATTAGCCAGCCAAGGTCTGATCGCTGGCGTCCGCAAAGCCAGTTGGTGATCGTGCCCATAGGAGGGAGAAAGGGATGCCTGTTGTCAATGACCCAGTTGGCGACATGCTCACTCGGATCCGAAATGGTTATCGGGCTGGTCACGGGGAGGTCTGGATGCCCTCCTCCCAGTTCAAAGTGGCTGTCGCTGAAGTGCTCAAGCGAGAAAACTACATCGCTGATTACTATGTTATCACCGAACAGGACTTGGCGAAAGGATTACAACTGCTTGACCAAGCCTTGGAGCGAAAAATCGTCGCTGCTGCTCCTTTGAAAAGCCGCGATTTTGATTTGGTGGATGCCCTGCGCCGGCGGGGGATCAATGTGACCAAAGAAGCTGAGCGCTCCCTGCAGACTCTGAAGCGGTTGTTTGAGGAGCGGTTGATTGACCATCCGAAGAAGCGGGGGGTGCTCAAACAAGGGATTTTAGTCGTCAAACTCCGCTACTTGGAAGGGCGTCCTCCTAAGCCTGCTATCACGGACATCAAGCGGGTCAGCAAGCCTGGTCGTCACTTGTATGTCCGCAAGAACCGAATCCCAAGGGTCTTCGCTGGGTTGGGTATCGCTATCCTCTCTACCAGCCAAGGGATCATGAGCGACAGCGAAGCCCGCCGAAAGGGTATCGGTGGCGAAGTGTTAGCCTATGTTTGGTAGCAATGGAGGCGAAGGGTTATGTCACGCGTGGGACGCAAACCCATACCCATTCCCAATGGTGTCACCGTGACGATGGATGATCACACTGTGATTGTCAAAGGTCCAAAAGGGGAATTGCGCCAAACCATCCATCCCCAAATCCAAGTGAGGGTGGAAGACCGCCAAGTGGTCGTAGAACGCCTTAGTGATCACCGACAAATCCGTGCCTTTCACGGTTTGTATCGCTCCCTGATTGCCAACATGGTAGAAGGAGTGAGCAAAGGGTTTGAACGGGCCTTGGAAGTGCGGGGAATGGGATATCGCGTGGAGCAGAAGTCCCCAACTCAAATCGTGTTGAATGTGGGTTATTCCCACCCTGTCGTTTTTGATGCCCCTGAGGGCATCACCTTTGAAGTGCAACCGCAAACTGCCAGCCCTCAAAACGACTACCTTTGTGCCCGAATCTTGGTCAAGGGCATTGACAAAGCCTTGGTGGGCAACACTGCTGCGAAAATCCGAGCCATCCGTCCACCTGATGCTTACAAAGGTAAGGGAATCCGTTACGCTGATGAAATCGTCCGGCTCAAACCCGGAAAGAGCGCCAAAGGACGCAAGTAAGGCTTTGGAGGGGAGTAAGGGCAATGGCTGTCAAGTATCGGACACGAGAGGAACGACGACAACGCCGCCATTGGCGAACCCGAAAGCGGGTGGTGGGGACACCAGAACGCCCTCGCCTTTCCGTTTTTCGCAGCCTCAAGCACATTTACGCCCAGATCATTGACGACACAACGGGGCGAACCTTGTGTTCAGCCTCTACCTTGGACAAAGAACTTCGGGATAAATGTCAAGGCATGTCCAAAACCCAAAAGGCAGCGGAAGTGGGCAAACTAATCGCTCAGCGGGCGTTGGCATTGGGGATCACCCAAGTCGCTTTCGACCGAGGAGGGCACAAGTATCACGGTCGGGTCAAAGCCCTCGCTGACGCAGCCCGAGAGGCTGGGTTGGTTTTCTGAAAGCGACCCTCAGTTGGCGTCAGGAAGGAGGAGCCAAAGGATGGAATTTAGAGAGCATGCTGGATTTGAAGAACGAACAATTGAAGTGCAGCGGGTCGCCCGGGTGATGGAGGGGGGCAAACGGATGTCCTTCCGTGCCTTAGTAGTGGTTGGCGACAAAAGGGGGCGCGTCGGCGCCGCTATCGGGAAAGCCTTGGGCGTGCCCGAAGCCATCCGCAAAGCCGCTGAAAAAGCCAAGCGACAGTTGATCACTGTCCCTATGTTGGGTGATACCATCCCCCACGAGGTTTGGGGGGAAATGAAGTCTACGCGGGTTTTGCTGAAACCCGCTGCCCCGGGAACAGGGGTCATTGCCAGTATGCCTGTCCGGGCAGTCTTGGAGTTAGCGGGGATCCGCAATGTGCTCACCAAAGTGTTTGGCTCTCGCAATCCCATCAATGTCGTGCAGGCTACTTTGGATGCTCTCCAACGGCTCCGAACGCCCGAAGAAGTCGCCCGGATGAGAGGCAAGTCTGTTAGCGACCTACCAATCCCGCAAAAGCTGCGGAGGTGGCTGGAACAACATGCCGAGCCGACGACAACTTCAAGTGACTTTGGTGCGTAGCCCTATCGGTTGCCCAAAAGACCAAAAAGCGACAGTTAAGGCAATGGGGTTGAACCGAATCGGAAAGACCGTGACCTTACCAGACAACCCTTCTGTTCGGGGGATGATCCGAAAAGTCGCCCACCTTATCCGATGGCAAGAAGTCCAAGTAGAAGGGGGGAGCCAATGACATGGTGATGATACATGAACTTCGTCCAGCCCCAGGTGCGAAACGCCGCAAAAAGCGCGTTGGGCGCGGCATTGCCGCTGGGCAGGGCAAAACCGCTGGACGGGGCACAAAGGGACAGAAAGCCCGAGAGAATGTCCCCCCTTGGTTTGAGGGTGGGCAAACCCCCCTTTACAAGAAGGTGCCCAAGCTGCGCGGGGAGAGCAAAAAAGCCATGCCCATAGAACCCTTCCGCAAACACTACGCCATCGTTAACATTAAGCAGTTGGAAGCTCGATTCGAAGCGGGTGAAACCGTTACCCCTGAGGAGTTGATTAGACGGCGGATCATTGACGATGTGGAAGATGGGGTTCGGGTGTTGGGCAATGGGGAATTGACCAAGCCGTTGACCGTCTATGCCCATCACTTTAGCGCGTCCGCCAAAGCAAAAATTGAAGCGGCGGGCGGCAAGGCAGTGGTGATTGCGCCATGATGGTGCGCCCCGACCGAGGGAGCAACTTGATCCAAAACGCCTTGACGGCGCTGAAGGTGCCCGACTTGCAGCGCCGCTTCAAGTTCCTGCTCTTCGCCTTAGCTGTCTATGCCTTCGGCTCTCACATCCCTGTGCCGGGCATAGACACCAGTGGGATTGAGCGCTTCTTTACCCAAGGGGCAGGGGCTGGTCCCTTCTTCGGGCTCGTCAACATGTTCACAGGCGGCGCTTTGGCGAAGTTTTCTATTTTCGCCTTAGGCGTTATTCCCTACATCAACGGGAGCATCATCACCCAACTGCTCACCGCTGCGTTCCCCAAATTAGAGGAGCTGCGCAAGGAGGGAGAATGGGGGCGTCGGAAACTGGCTCGCATCACTCGCTACCTAACCCTCTTTTCGGCTGCACTTCAAGCCTTCGGCTTCCTGAAGCTGTTCATGTATACCCCACTTCCCGGTGGAGGCACAGTGTTGCCCCAGGACCTAAGTGTTTGGCAACAGGTCTGGGCAATCCTCTCCATGATTGCAGGCACTGCGTTCTTGATGTGGTTGGGTGAACTCATCACCGAACGAGGCATTGGCAATGGCATTTCCATCATCATCTTCTCCGGCATCGTCCTTCGGTTGCCCTCCGAGTTGGCGCAGATCTTCGGTGGTGCGGCAGCGGGCGGAATCCCTTGGGGAAGTGTGCTCTTGCTCTTTGCTCTCTTTGTCTTCACTTTGGTCTTCATCGTTTACATCCAACAGTCACAGCGGCGCATCCCTGTCACCTACACCCGCCGGATGGTCGGTAACCGGGTTGGCAGTGTGACCAGTTACCTCCCCATCCCCGTCAACATTGGTGGCGTCATCCCTATCATCTTCGCTTTAGCCATCGTCAGTTTCCCTGTCACGCTGGTGTCTTTCTTCCCCATCAAGTTGACGGTTCCCTTCATCAACTGGTCAATTGACATGGTGCAAGTGCGTTCCGTGATCCAACACTGGTTTACTCCTGGAGGCAGTTGGTTTGGGTTGCTACTTTATGGGATCTTCGTGGTCATCTTCACCTACTTTTACGCTGCCATTGTCTTTCGTCCTGACGAAATTGGTGATGACCTACGCAAATGGGGTGGCGTGATCCCAGGGATCCGACCGGGACAGCAAACGGTGGAATACATTGACCGGGTGGCAAGTCGCATCACTTTCATCGGGGCTCTCTTCCTTGCTATTGTTGCGGTTCTGGAGTTCCTTGTTCCTGCATGGACACGCATCCCCGAAACCCAGTTCAGCCTCGTCGGTGGCACTTCGGTATTGATTGCGGTGAGTGTAGCGTTGGAAACCATGAAGCAACTGGAAGCCCAACTCCTGCTGCGTCAATACGAAACCTTCCTCAAGTAGTCCGCAATCCGCCTCACATACACCAAGTTTGACCTTCGGAGGAGGACAGAAGAGCGATGGCGAGCACTAAAGAGGTGATCGTGCTGCTGGGACCACCGGGAGCGGGTAAAGGCACTCACGGGCAGCGCTGGGCAGAGGAAAAAGGGTGGCACTACGCTGCCACCGGCGATTTGTTGCGGGAAGCAGTGCAACAGCAAACCCCCTTGGGGCTCCAAGCCAAAGCCTACATGGAAAGAGGGCTTTTGGTGCCCGACGAAGTGATGCACGGGATCGTGGAGGAAGTGTTGAAAAGAGCAGACCGCCCTGTCCTTTTGGATGGCTACCCTCGCACCCCTGAACAAGCCAAAGTGTTGGATGAAATGACTCAACGGTTGGGTTGGCAGGTCAGTAAAGCCGTGTTGCTAACTCTGAGCGATGATGAAATCGTAGAGCGGCTTTCCGCCCGGCGTGTCTGTCCTAATTGCCAAAGCATTTACAACCTGAAATCCAAGCCGCCTAAAGAGGATGAGCGTTGTGACAATTGTGGGTCTTTGCTGATCCAACGGGACGACGACAAGCCTGAAGTCATCCGCCGCCGGCTGGCAGTTTACCATGAGCAAACGGCACCCGTCATCGACTTTTACCGGGCTAAAGGGGTATTGGTGGAAGTGTGCACCTCTGGGACTCCAGAGGAGGTTTACCAGCGCTTGAGCAAGGTGATGACTGCGTGAGCAAATCCTCAGCACGGGTTGCTCAGAAGCCGAAGGTCCTTATCAAGTCACCGGAAGAGATTGTGTTGATGCGGGAAGCAGGCATCATCGCTTATCAGGTGCTCAAGACCTTGAAAGAAGCGGTCCGACCGGGGAGGACTCCTAAGGAACTGGATGCCCTTGCTGAGCAAAAGATTCGGGCGATGGGAGCAACCCCTTCCTTCAAGGGTTACCGCGGTTACCCAGCCGCTACCTGTATTGCGGTGAACGAAGCCGTGGTCCATGCTATCCCAACAGACCGCCCACTGCGGGAAGGCGACATCGTGGGGATTGATTTGGGGGTTTTCTACAAAGGGGTTCATGTGGACACAGGGATTACCGTTGGTGTCGGACGCATTAGCCCCTTAGCCCGAAAGTTGTTACGGGTGACAGCTGAAGCCCTCTACAAAGGCATTGAGCAAGCCAGAGCAAACAACACTGTTTGGGACATCGCTATAGCTATTCAAGATTGGGTGGAACGGCACGGGTTCTCTGTTGTCCGCGACCTGGTAGGACACGGGGTTGGTCGCTTTTTGCACGAAGCCCCGGAAATCCCGAACTTCGCAGAACCGCGCCTGAAAGAATGGGTATTAGTGCCGGGGATGACTTTCGCAATTGAACCAATGGTGACAGCAGGTGACTACCGTGTTAAAGTTTTGGCGGATAAATGGACGGTTGTCACTGAAGATGGGAGTTTAGCAGCCCAGTTTGAACACACCGTGGCAATTGGGCATGACGGTCAGACCATCATCTTGACCCTCGGTCCTAACGGGGAGGATGACCTTTGGACTGCCCCGTGAGGACTTCGTGTCCCTCGTCTGTGTAAGGGCTGATACGGCGACAAGGGGTTGATCGGGAGCATGCCCAAAGAGCAAACCCTTGAGGTAGAGGGTGTTGTCAAAGAAGCATTGCCCAATGCAACTTTTCGGGTCCTTTTGGACAACGGGCGAGAAGTTTTAGCCCATGTTTCTGGGCGCATGCGGGTCCACTTTATCCGCATTGTGCCCGGTGATCGGGTCAAAGTAGAGATCTCGCCCTACGACCCAACCAGAGGTCGGATCGTCTACCGGATCCGGTAGCCCCTTGCCCACCAAGGGACGGGCAAAGGAATGTCCCTTGGGCAAGAGCAAAAGAGAGCATCGGCTGCTGGTAGCAAAGGGGGAACGATAGGCAATGAAGGTTCGTCCATCAGTAAAAAAGATGTGCGAAAAGTGCAAGATTATTCGGCGTCGGGGGCGCATCTATGTCATTTGTGAGCGCCCCAAGCACAAACAGCGGCAAGGCAAGTGAGGTGATCTTTAGTGGCACGCATCGCTGGCGTGGACATCCCAGACAACAAGCGGCTGTTTGTAGGGCTAACTTACATCTATGGTGTGGGTCGGACTTTGGCCATTAAAGCGTGCGAAGCCGTAGGCATTGATCCCATGAGAAAATTGAGCGAGTTGAGCGATGAGGAGTTAGCGAGGCTACGCGACTACATCGAGCGCAATTACAAGGTAGAAGGTGACCTGCGCCGAGAAGTTGCGGAGAACATTAAGCGGTTGATTGACATCGGATGCTATCGGGGACGGCGCCACATAGCAGGCTTACCTGTCCGGGGGCAACGGACTCGCTCCAACGCCCGGACCAGAAAAGGACCCCGAAAGACTGTCGGAACCAAGAAAGGGAAGCGTTCCAAGAAGAAGGGTTAATCGGTTCCTTCCCCGTCCCTGTTTTGTGTTAAACTTTTAGCCCTGCGGCAATGGAGGTGCGTTGAGAATGGCTCAGAAACGATCTGCCCGGAGAGGGCAGCGCCGACGAAGGGAACGGCGCGTCATTACTCATGCCGTCGCCCATATCCAATCCACCTACAACAATACGATTGTGACGATCACGGACCCACAAGGCAACACTTTGGCTTGGGCAAGTGGCGGGACGGCTGGTTTTAAAGGGACAAAAAAGGGAACCCCTTATGCTGCTCAATTAGCTGCTCAAACTGCTGGTCGCCGAGTCATGGACATGGGCGTGAAGAAATTAGACATCTTGGTCAAAGGTCCCGGTCCTGGACGAGACACAGCAGTGCGAGCCCTCCAAGCCTTGGGGTTTGAGATTGGCGTGATCAAAGACATTACGCCAACGCCCCACAACGGTTGCCGACTGGCTGGGCGTCGTCGTGTCTGATCTCGCAAGGAGGCGAAAGGTGTTATGGGTCGCTACATTGGTCCCGTTTGCCGCTTGTGCCGACGCGAAGGGGTTAAGTTGTTCTTGAAGGGAGAAAAGTGCCTTACCAAATGCATTTTGGACCGACGCCGTCAACCCCCTGGACAACATGGGGAATTGCGCCGTAAGCAAACAGAATACGGCAAGCGGCTAAGGGAGAAACAAAAGTTGCGCCGCATTTACAATGTGCGAGAAGAGCAGTTCATCCGTTACTTTGAAATGGCAGCAAAAATGCCCGGCAACACAGGCGAAAACTTCCTCCAGTTGTTGGAACGGCGGTTGGACAATGTGCTCTACCGATTGGGCTTCGCCCTCTCCCGCAACCATGCCCGCCAACTCATCACCCACCGACATGTTCTGGTCAATGGGCAAATCGTGAATGTCCCTTCCTATCTGGTAGACTTGGGAGACTCAATTAGTATCCGCCCGGAGATGCGAGACAACCCAGATGTCCAACAAGCCCTCACTGTCCGAGGGGATTGGACGGTCCCCTCTTGGCTGAGCCGAGATAGCGCTAATTTGGTGGGGCGTGTTTTGAGCCTGCCCAGCCGTGACCAGATAGATGTGCCGGTGGACGAAAACTTAGTGGTCGAGTTCTATTCCCGTTAGGAAAGTCTTGGCTTATTTGCTGTTCCCTACCCTGTTGCTCGATAGGAGCAAATAGCCGATGGAGGCGATCCAACGATGCTGACGATGGACCGATTGCTGGTGACACCGCAGATCCGAGGGTTGGTGCGGGAAGCCCGCTACGCCAAGTATGAGATTGTTCCTTTGGAACCCGGGTTAGGCACTACCTTGGGGAACGCTTTGCGACGAACCTTGCTCAACGACATTTTGGGGGCTGCCATCACGGAAGTTTGGATTGAAGGCGTGCCCCACGAATACACCACTATCCCGGGGGTCAAAGAGGATGTGTTGCAGATCGTTTTGAACCTGAAAGAAGTAGCAATTCGTCCTCTCCCTACGGTTAACCCTCGGATCCCTTACACAGCGCGCATCCAAGTGAGGGGCGAAGGCGAGGTGACCGGGGCAGACATCCAAATGCCCTATGGCTTTGAGGTTGCTAACCCCGAAGTCCACATTGCAACCTTAACGGATAGCAAAGCTTTTCTGGACATCCAACTGACCATTCGGGTAGGCAAGGGTTACCTTCCCTTGGATCGGATTGACCGCTCCAAACTTCCTTTGGGCACTATCCCGGTGGATGCCATCTTCTCCCCGGTCAAAAAGGTCAACTTCATCGTAGAACCAACGCGGGTGGGTGTGCGCAGTGACTATGACCGTTTGATTCTGGAACTTTGGACAAATGGTGCCATTGAACCAGACCAAGCCTTGGTAGAAGCCGCTCAGTTGCTAATTGAGCACTTGCGCCTGCTCCAACCATTGAGCATTGCCCGCCAGTTCTTCCTGCAAGAACTGGGCATAGAAGATCGGGAGATGGCACCTATGATTACTGGAGACCCATTGGAGACCTTGGGGTTGCCTACCCGAATCATCAATGTGCTTCGCCGCAATGGCATCACCACCGTCCAAGAACTCATCAGTTACACCAGCGAAGAGTTGCTGGAACGGGTTTCCGGCTTAGGCGAGCAATCGCTGCAACTGATCCGAGAACGGCTGCAGGAACAAGGGTTGTCCTTCCGAGAGGAGTGAGGTGAACGCGGGATGCGCCACAAGAAAGATTACAAGCTGCTGGGACGCTATCCATCTCATCGCAAATCCTTGCTGCGGAACTTGGTTGCCTCCCTAATTTTGCACGAAAAAATTGAGACCACCTATACCCGTGCCAAAGCGGCGCAACGGTTGGTGGAGAAACTGATCACTGCTGCTAAGGAAGACACTATCGCTGCTCGCCGTTTGGTGGCAGAGAACATCCCAAACCCTTTGCGCCGGGCAGTCGTGACTAAACTGTTCAAGGAGATTGCTCCCCGTTACAAAGACCGCAACGGGGGCTACACGCGGGTCATTAAAGCCGGTGTGCGACGAGGAGATGCAGCAACCGAAGCGGTGTTGATGTTGGTGGAGTAGTTCCGCAGCAATGAGGCACATCAAGTTGGTCATCGGTTATGATGGAACGGCTTTTCACGGTTTCCAACGACAAACTGGCTTGCGCACCGTTCAAGAAGAGTTGGAACGCACCTTGACAATTTTGTTGGGGCATTCTGTCCGACTAAAAGCGGCAGGGCGCACTGATGCCGGCGTCCATGCTGAAGGGCAAGTGGTCAGTTTTTGGACCAACTGCCCAATCCCAACGGATCGGCTTCCCCTTGCCCTGAACCAGTTGCTGCCCAATGACATCGTTGCTAAGAGTGCCAGTGAGGTAGTGCCGACCTTCCATCCCCGCTTTGATGCTACCAGTCGGGTCTACCGCTACTTGATTGACAACCGCCCCGTCCCCTCTATCTTGTTGCGCCGCTATGCTTGGCACTTTCCCCACCCGTTAGACCTTGACGCTATGCGGGAAGCATCCACTTACCTTATCGGCGTGCACGACTTTGCTTCGTTCCACGCCAGCGGGAGCGACTTGGGTCCCACTGTGCGGGAGATGAAACGCATTCAAATTGGCAAACGGGAAGGCGTCATCGCTATCACAATGGAAGCCAACGCCTTCCTGTATCATATGGCCCGCATCATCGTTGGGACGCTGGTAGAGATCGGACTCGGGAAGCGGCAACCGGAAGAGATGCGTGCTATCCTTGAAGCAAGGAACCGTTCAGCTGCTGGCAAAACAGCACCCCCGCATGGTTTGTGCCTGCTGGAGGTCAAATACGGGCGCAAGGGAGGCACCAAGGATGGCAAGGCAAACAAGGAATAAAAACTCGGGGAAGCCGAGGACTTTCTTGGAATCGCTGCGGCAACTTATCCAAGACTTGTTGGTGCCCGAACTGAAAGCCATTCAAGTCACCCTGCAGCATCAAAGCGAACTGATCCAAGGCTTGCAGCAGCGTATTGACAAATTAGAAGCCAATATGGAGCAGCGCTTCGCAAAGGTAGATGAACGCTTTGAGAAGGTGGATGAACGCTTTGCAAAGGTAGACGAACGCTTTGACAAGGTGGATGAACGCTTCACCCAAGTTTGGCAAGCCATCCTGCAGTTGACAGAAGCCCAACAGCACACGCAAGCAATGTTGCAGCGAGTTCTGGATCGTTTGGACATTTCGGACGCCTTGCGGGAAACCCAAACCCGCCAGAAGGTTGTAGAGGCGCAGGTAGAAGATCTGCGAGGGCAAGTGCAACATTTGCGTGCCCTGTTAGAAATGGTTTTGCGGCAACAAGGGTTACAACCACCACCGACCCCGTGAAGGAGGGTTGACAATGCCAAATAAGACGGTGCCGAACAAGACAACATGGGTGGATCCCAAGACAGTGGAACGACGCTGGTGGGTCGTGGATGCCGAAGGGAAAATCTTGGGTCGGCTCGCCAGCGAAATCGCTCGGCTGCTAATGGGCAAGCAAAAACCCCAGTGGCAACCCAATTTGGACATTGGCGACTTTGTGATCGTGGTGAATGCTGAAAAGGTGCGGTTGACCGGGCGAAAGTTAGACCAAAAGTTCCACTACCGCCACTCAGGGCGCCCCGGTAACTTGAAAGCCTACAGCTACCGCTGGATGATGGAGCATCGCCCTGAGCGGGTCATTGAATTAGCCGTTTCCAAAATGCTGCCCAAAAATCGGCTGCGGGAT
>VAPR01000124.1_pt1 | contig 54609 bp, 59 predicted proteins | sample 3380701 | NCBI WGS metagenome assembly VAPR01 (sample SAMN11536904, study PRJNA540576) | hot springs metagenome | isolation source: hot spring wet sediment | place: Spain: Lobios | collected 2014-01
TAATGTTATAACACAGTCTACAAGGTATGCTAGGGTATTCTTCTCAGGCTCCTCGCTTATGAAAACAAGCATCCCATCGTTAGCATCAGCTACAGCAAGCATGGTCTTCTCAATCTTCATCCTCTCATCCAATGGTATCTCCTTTGCTAGAGAGTCCCAGCTATCTAGTACTATGAAAGCCCTCTTGTAGTTAACAAGTCTATCTATTATTATGTTAAGTAGATTATCTGCTGTACTTAGCCTTAGATCTATGCTATCCCCTTTACCTTTGCTCATTGGATTATCATGCCCATTCTTATCTCTAATATTATCATTGATTAGTTGTAATACAGTAGAGTCATTAAGTATATCCTCAACCCATGGTATCTGCTGCTTTAGTTTATTGAATGATACCCTAGTAGATATGTATATGCAGTTATACTTATCCTTAACAAGGTTCATAAGCTCAAGTGCTAGTGTAGTCTTCCCTGTGCCTGGCAAGCCTCTTATCAGCAATGCTACCTGGTTCTTATCCATGAATGGTTTAAATACTTCCTCTATTTTACCCCATCTAGGCTTTAACTCCATCATACCTATTGATATTAGGTATTGCTCTAAATTGATTATTATGTAATATGTAATAATGACATAATACTACTACAAATCATCCAATGGTTCATGCTTATAATTAAGCGTAATAGGGTCAAAACCCATGAGGGTAACTGTATCAACTGCAGTAGGGGTACCCCTCTCCAGTATCCTCTTAGCAATGTACCTCCTATACTCTATTGGCCATTGCTGTCCTAGTTTATACTTGCCAGTCATAACTACAGGCTTAACCTTTATTATAGCAAGATTAGCATCTCTAACTGTATCCATGCTAGGCTTCAACTCCTCATAGAACCCTTCCCTCTGATACTTACGCATTAGTGCATTCAATGCCCTTGCCCTCTCCTCCATATCGTATACTAGTTCAGCATAACCCTTTATGATAACACTCATGTACAGTGTATCTGCCTGTGATGCATCCCTTGGATCAAAGAAGTATGATGGTAGGAACTCAACATACCTATGTGCCTCAAACCCAACTCTGTTATCTCTCTTTATATTCTCTATCTTCTCACCAATGCTAAATGAGTGCATGTATACTGCATCATATGCATAAACAAAGTTCATGGGTACAAGTTGAGGGAAGCCATTAGCATCTATAGTGCCTAGAGTACCAGAGGGTATGCTGTTAAGCAATGCTATTATCTTATCCTTTGATCTTATCTCATAAACCTTAGTTAGCCTCATGCTCAACCTTGCCTATGCTACTTATAATCTCTAGCCTCTCTTTGCATAATGAGAGTAGTTTACTGTATATGATAATAGCATCATCTAATGCATTCTTGTAATCATTTATCTTACCCTTCTCTATCATACTCATGGTATCCTCTACCATTACCCTTGTATCTGCTTTAACTAGTCTAGCATCTATACCCTCTAAGGTATTTATTAGTGCTAAACCAAGCCCTGTTGGTCTGAATCTGTTATTAACCTTCTTTGCATAACCTCTCTTTATTATAAGTGAGGGGAACTCTGCCCTAGTAGCATCTGTACCTATACCATACCTCTCCATCATATCTAACAGCTCTGACTCACTTAGCCTACTTGGTGGTTTTGTCTTATCCTTTACTAGCATAACATCTATAACCTTAACCTTATCACCAACACTCATCCTTGGCAGAATGTCATCTATAGGTTTAAAGTAATTGTATATCTTAAAGAACCCTTGATCTGTAATCTTATTGCCTCTTGCACTTAACTCTACTCCATTAAGTGTTAGTTTAGCATTATTAATAAGCATGGTAGCATCATCATAGTATGCATTTGCTAGGAACCTCCTTGCTATATACTCCCATACAACCCTTGCTATGCCAGAGCCATTGTATGATCCTGTAGGGTATATTGGTGGATGTGCATTATCATCCTTACTACCATTCCTTGGCATAGGAGATCTACTTATGTAACCAATACCTAAGCCTTTACATGCTGCCATCATAGCATGAGCAAAGTTAAAGTTATTAGCATATCTGTTAGTATCAGTTCTAGGGTATGATATGTAGCCAGAGGAGTAGAGTTCTTCCATAACATGAAGTATCTTGTATGCACTCATCTTTGTTATCCTGCTTAGATCCTTAAGAGCATCATCGGTTCTAGTAGGCAATGGTCTCTCTATGCTCTTAGTATACTCATTGTAATCAGTTATAGAAGCGTACTTTCCTCTTGCATTGTTAACTGCTTTAAGCATAGCCTCAGCCTCATCTTTATTATAAATATGCTTACTTAGAGCATTAAACCTTATACCATTGTACTCTAACTCAGCCTTTATATACCAATAATCTATGCTCTTGAATGATTCTATCTCCCTCTCCCTCTGTACTATAAAGTAAAGTGTTGGTATCTGGCATGAACCCCAGCTTATTATCCTTCCATATGGTAGGTTTGAATACATTCTATTTGCTAGAGTTAGTAGCCTAGTGTAAGCTGCACCAGTAAGTAGATCAAACCTCTGCCTAAACATAGCCTTATATACCCACCTCCAGTTAAGGCTGCTCTCAAGACTTCTCCATGAATTAATCAACTCATTAATATTGGTTGAGTTGAACCTCATCCTAAAGTAGGGAACCTCTTTACTATTGCTATTACTGTAATTCTTGTAAAGCATAAGTATCTCATAGCCTATCAGTTCGCCTTCATGATCGTTATCTGTTGCTATAACAAGCATGCCTTTCTTAAAGTATTGCTTAAGCCTTAAGTAACTCTTCTTATCTACTATCCTGTATCTAAAGTCTCTAACTTTAAGTATATCCTGAAGGTTATCTAGCCTCCATTGCTTAAACTCCTCTGGCAGATCTATATCAACAACATGCCCATTAACCCATGTAACGTTTACATTGCTAACATTTATCTCTGATAATGCTCTCTTTATAGCATTAGCAACACTGAACTTCTCTGCAATTACCACATAGCCCATTACCATATCTCTGTAAACTAAGATATAATATTCTTATATCGCATTGATTAGGTTAGCAAACTTATCCATGCTAACCTCAAACCCATATCTATCCTCTTCCCTCTTCATATGCTTGTATATTCTATACAGTAGCCTTGAGTGTCTAAGCATACTGAACCTTCCTTCCATCTTAAGCCTTAATACCTTGTATACATCATCATAGTAGCCTAACTTCCTATGGAGTTCATGCCTATAAGACTCCTCACTGAACTCTCCCTCTGCTAATAGCCTATATAGTATCTCTGCTGATTGCAGAGATGGGGTTATCCCTTCCCCAAGTAAAGGGAATACCGTGCCTATAGACTCACCAACACCTATAACATTCTTGTATACAATAGGCTCAACCCTTGTTACTGGGGCAAGCCTTACAGGTCTACCTATACGCATAAGTATCTGTGCATTAGGCTCCTCTTCAAGGAACTCCTTTATACCATAGTAATCCTTCTTGAAGTGCCCAGCGCCTACGAATGCTTTACCATTGCCTAGAGGAAAGTGCCAGAAGTAACCCATAGCCCTTCTATAGCCTATAACATAGAAGTCCCTTTCCTTGCTTAAGTTACCTAGCATGTATTCCCATACAGGTATTGATAGATCCTCGTTAGGCTTAGGTAGCATTGATCTATGGAAGCCTGTACAGTCTAGAACATAATCATATTTGTGCAATGGGAAGTTATCTTTTGTGCATCTAACCCCATAGTTTATCTTTAAACCTTTTAGCATATCATTCTCCCACCTCCTCTTATCGTATGTAACTAGTCCTTTAAGGTTAAGATACTCATGCTTATCACTTCCCTGTATGTAGATATCTAGCCTCTTGCCTACATGCAGTATATACTCATTAAAGTCCAAGCCTACCATGTTACAGAAGTGGGCAAGCATATGCTTAGATGTACCCCAAGCACATACTGGGAAGTGCATATCCTTGCTGAACTGCTCAAATACCTCAACATCATACCCCTTGTTGTTAAGTAAGCATGCTAGGAAACTACCAGCAACACCAGCACCTACTATGGCTATCCTCATACCAGATATTTCTTGCTTGTTATATTAAAGGGTAAGGATTTAGTTAGAAGATATAGTGCCATATTTAGACAAGACTAATAAGTTCAACATAAATATATTCAATATCCAGTATATGGGAATACTAGATGGAGCATTCATATGCAGATCAGGAGATATTCTTAACATAGATGATGGCTATTACATAATATTTGATGACTTCCGTAATGTTACTCTAAATGTTAAAGCAGATCTTATATTTGCTGATCCACCATTTGGGATAGACTTTAAAGGCAATCTACATACATACAATAGGAAGGCTGATGCACTATCATACGTTGAGGTAAGCAAAGATGAGTATCCTAGGTTCATAATTGATCTTGTTAAATGGTGCTATAACAATCTTAAGGATAATGGTAGCATGTGGTTAGTCTCAGGCTGGAACAATCTAAGATGGGTTCTAGATGCTGTAGAGGATGTAGGCTTTATACAGCTTAACCATGTTATATGGAAGTACCAGTTTGGTGTATTCACAAGGAGAAGGTTCGTTACATCACACTACCATCTACTCCTGCTAGTTAAGGATGAGAGGGATTATACATTCAATAAGTTAGAGCATTACCCTGAGGATGTATGGGTTATTAAAAGGAAGTATCAGCATGGTGTAGAGACTGCAGGTAATGAGTTACCAGATGAGCTTGTTGAGAGGTGCATATTAACATCATCAAATAAGAATGATCTTGTTATAGACCCAGTTCTAGGCTCAGGGACTACTCTTAAAGTATGTAGAAGATTAGGCAGGAGATGTATAGGTATAGAGATAAATCCTAGTATTAAGAAGAGGATAGTTGAGAAGTTAAACGATCTTTAAATATTGAGAAGTATGAATAATGCAGAGATAATTCTAGTACTTAGCAACTAATTCCTAGTTTGAACCAATACTAAGCCTCTACCTTACTCTCAAGCATAAGCCTTACTATATGCCTTGGTGCATGCCTTAAGAGCTCTGTATACTCGTTATCCTCAAACCCTTCTATCTCTTTCAATGCAAGGTTTATCCTAACATCTATATCATTGCTCATACGCTCTATCAATGGAACCCATCTATCAAGTATTATAGATGCAACATCTACAGGTTTACCCATTATTATATCAAGCATATCCTTTATGGACTCGTTAGAGTAGTATAAGCATGCAGGGAATAGAGTAACCATCTTATTAACATTAACCTTACGTGTCTCAACTATGTAAAGTATCTCTCTAAGATCATCAGCTATCTGGAATGCCTCACCACACTTTGATCCATATCTATATACCTTATCAGCAACATCTAGCCTATTAGATGCTATAGCACCAAGCTTTGCTGCAGCACCAAACAATGCACCAGTCTTCAACTCTATTATCACATCATACAAGCCAGAAGGGAATCTACCTGTAGTTATATCCTCAACAAGGCGTAAAGGGTTAAGGGGTTCTTGGAACGCACCCATGGCTACAGCTGCAATAGCCTCTGCAACAGCCTTTGCATCATCCTTGCTCATATCTGTCATCATGTTTATCATATATGATAATATAAGATCCCCAAAGAGCACAGCCCTCCTTGAACCTTCTAGAGTCCACATTGCTGGTCTATTCCTCCTAACAGTATCAAGATCAACATAATCATCATGTATAAGCGTTGCAGCATGTATATACTCAATAGCAACAGCTCTAGGGAGTGCATCCTCTAACTTGCCTCCTAATGCTTGACATACAAGGCATGTTAATGTCCCTCTAACCCTCTTACCCCCTTCTATACTCTCTTTAAATATCTGCGCATGCTCACTAGGCATCTTCTCAAGGAAGATAGGAAGGAGCCTTGATATCTCATTATCTATAAATGGTCTAACCCTATTCCAATACTCTACTATGCTATTCATGAACTACCACTACTGCTACTACTATTATTGCTATTAGAGTGGTTGATAAGCATAAAATCCTTGAATACTACACTGTAACCCTTGGTTTTAACTACACTTAACAATGCCCTTACTATTGGATCATCCTCATCTACACCATCACCAACTATATCTACCCTCCTTATCCTCTTCCCCTCCTTATAAAGGATAAACTCATTCACAATAATACTCCTACGTTATGTAATAAAAAGTTTTTAGTACTTTGCTTGTAATTAGCATCATGTATAAAGTTGGTATTAAGCAAGAGGTTATAGTAAGGGTTGATGAGCAGATGTGCATAGACTTCCTAGGGTCAGATGCTAGAGTCTTATCTACTCCAAGCATGGTTAATGCTATAGAGATGGTATGCAGAGATATGGTTAAACCTTATCTAGATGCTGATCATGATACAGTAGGGGTTATGGTTAATGTTAAGCATATTGCACCAACCCCTGTTGGTATGGATATTAGGATAATTGCTACCCTTGTTAAGGTTGATGGTAAGAGGCTTGAGTTTAAAGCAGAAGTATATGATGATGTAGAGAAGGTTGGCGAGGCTACACATGAGAGGTATATAATAAATAAAGCATCTTTTACTAAGAAGATAAAAGGGAAGTCTCTAAATAAAGAGAATAATAAATGATATTTATATGCTAAGGACTTTTTATGTAATAATACTTTATTATAGGTTATAAATTAACTTATTTAGATAATAATGATTAGATATAAACAGTAAGTATAATTATTAGAAAGAAATATATTATGATTCCTTAAATGGAATATATGGCAGAAAAATACCCAATAATGGTTATTCTAACGGTAACCATTATCTTAATAGGAACAAGCACGTACATAGTTGCTGACACACAATTAGACCAGCAGAAGCCAACAGATGTAAAGATGCGTACAGATAAAGATCTATACAAATGTAATGAAACTGTTACTGTAAAGATAAGCGGGAAACCAAACACAACATACCTACTTGTTATCAAAGATCCAAATGGTAATACGTATACACAGATAAATATAACCACAGATGCAAGTGGTAATGCTACGCAGACTTACACGCAAGTTGGACCTTCAGGAGTATGGCTCTTGGAGCTGTATGAGATCACTACTGCAGGAGATAAGAGATTGGTTGCTGAGTGGAAATACAAGGTTGAGTGTGAAAATCCTCCACCACCAACAGATAAGTCATGCCTTACTGTAGTAAGTGATCTACAGACATTCGTAGATAGGGGTAACACAGTCCCTGTTAGTTATTACTGGCCCGCTCCTATAAACGGTTCAGACCTAGGCATACCTGGTGCTACACCAATATGGTCTAGCAATGGTCTTGATACAAACAATCCATATACATTCACTAAGCATTTCATACTACCTCAAGGTTACACTTACCATGCTAAGATAGCTATAAATGCAGATGATCAATGGAAGGATCTAAGGATAAATGGTAACTTTATAGCAGATGAGCCAGCTCCTATAGGATGGGGTAATGTGCATACCTATACCATACCAAGCACATACTTGAATGCTGGTCTTAACACACTTACTGTACAAGCAGTTGATATACGTCAAGAAGTTGCAGCCTTAGCATTTAAGATGGAGGTATTCTGTACACCAGTACAATCATCGATTCATTGGGATAAGATAGTGTTTACGATAGATGTGAAACCATTGCCTGAGAGACCAGGACAACAGGATAAACTTAAAGCAATGCTAGCACCATTACTTAACAAGACACTGGATATAAAGGTAAGAGATAACCCAGCAGATATAGCAGCACTGGAGGATGTAGTTAAAGGCTTTCTAGCAGCAAAGTATAACCTAACAAAGCAAGATACTGAAAGGATAATTGTAAGGATAGTAGAGGTTGAGTATGCAATAGATACAAATGTACATGGTGCTATAGGACCTGAGAAGCCTAAAGAGGCAGAATCATCAACTAAAGGAAGCGCTCTTAATAGCAATGATGGTTACATATACTACACATTACCATTCATAGGAATAGGAGCATTAATAGCCTTATGGTATAAAAGGAGCAGAACGGAAAATTAAATAACCAAATATCTTTTATTTTATTTATTTATTATTATTATTTACTTATTCTGTTATGTAATCTACTTCTCATTATCTCTTCCCTTATGCTAATAGCCCTCTTACCATTGTAAATAATATCATAGACTCTATATAATACATCTGAAGCATGATCGTAACCTATCTCTACTATCCTCCTATACGTCTCTAATGAGTGCTTATGTATTATCTTGCCTAGGCTTAGCCTCTTACCTCTTATATCATCAACTACACCTTTAGGCAGAAGATTAGCATCTATTCTACTCCTTGCTATTATTATAGGCTCGTCATCACATGATATGCTAACCTCCCTCTCTATTACTCCATCCTTATACTCTATTTGCTTAATAACTCTCACATTTACATTAGCATCAACTATTATACTTAACATCTGCTCTACAGTACCTATCTCTGCTAATAGTATCTTCTCTGCATTGCTTAACCTTACTCCTGCTAAGCCCTCTAACTCCTTTATTCTTGATAATATCTCAAAGTCTATATCCCTTAATACTACCATGATAAAGTCTCCTTCTATAATAGCATATTATACTTTAGTGTAAGCATTATCATGGTTACCGCTATTGTACCTAGGCTTAGTAACTTTAGCATAATCTCATACCTTTGAATCTTAGTAGAATTCCCAAGATAACCCTCATTACGTTTAAACTCCTTATATATCCTAGACACCCTTATCTCTGTATATGCTACTAACGCTGTTACAGCAGATGCTAATAATGCATTTAAAGATATGCTATTAGTCTGCATCATATAACCTGCTATCAATGGCAATGAACCCCATGATATACTGAAGGAGATATTGTTATGGAATAAACCTTTAAACCACTCTAGGTTGTATGCTAACAGGAAGAACCCCTCTAGAATAGCTATTATAGATAACAAGGGCACATATGATAATATGTAATATATGCCTATAGCATATGCTAATGCTATACTTGTTAATGCTAATACAATTAAGAGTCTATAGCCTAGTATATCTCCCCATGGTTTACGCTTAGAGCCTAGAGCATCTAGTGCATGTGCTCCTACTCCTAATGCTAAGAAGTATATTATTGATATGGCTAATACCCTATCCCAGTATACCATCTCAGCAAGAATGGATCCTATTATTGTAAAGGATACACACATACCAGTGTATGGTAGGAAGAGCATACCTATGAATGCCCTAAACCTTAGAGACCCAAACCTTGGTACAAACCACTCATTTAATCTAGTATCCATAATTATATATCTGAAGAGCAAAATAAAAAATTTTCTTTATAATAGCATAGATAAAAGGTTGATTAATATTACAGTATTTCTAATTTCTAATTATTAGAATTATGAGAGCATTGGTTACTGGGGCAGATGGGTTCATAGGTAAAGAGCTTGTTAAACATCTAATCTCTAAGTATGATGTCTTATGCTTAGTTAGAAGCAATGATGCAGCAGATATACTAAAGAGTAAAGGGTTAGAATGTATAGTAGCAGATATAACAGATAGAGAAGGCATTATAGACTCATTAAGAGGTATAGATGTTGATGCTGTATTCCACCTTGCTGCACTTAACCCATTAGTAAGAGGTAAGGATAAGCATTACAGGGTTAACATAGAGGGTATGAGGAATCTTGTAGATGCTTTATCAAATACCAATGTTAAGGAAGTTGTATATGCTCAAGGCTTAGGAGTCTATGGAGATGTTAAAGGTTCATTGATAGATGAGCATAGCAGTTACAATCCTAGCAACTGGTTCACAAAGATGAGGAGTGAAGCAGAGCGTATTCTTATAGATGCTGGTAAGAGATATGGCTTTAGTGTAAAGATAGCAGTGCTTGGTGATGTGTATGGAAATGGGGGATGGTTTAAGAGTATAGTTATTGATAGGCTCAGGAATGGTACATTTAGGATACCTGGATCTGGTAAATACTATAGGTGCTTTGTTCATGTTTATGATGCTGCTAGAGCATTGGAGGTTATTCTAAGCAAGGGTTATGATAAGGTTATAGTATGTGATGATGAACCATGTATCTTTAAGGACTTTATATACTATACTGCAGATATGTTAAGAGTTAAGAGACCATCAAGTGTTCCATTGTTCATAGCAAAGCTCTTCTTAGGCTCAAGTGTAGTAGATACCTTAACAGCATCTGTAAGGGCAAAGAATGATAGGCTTAGATCGTTCTTTGCTCTTAAGTATCCTAACTATAGGGTAGGAGTTAAAGAGGTTATAGATGAGATACGCTCTACTTTCTAACCCTAGCATATACTATTGCTGAAGTTCCAAGGGTAAGGTATCTACAATTTATACAAGTAAAACCATTAGCATTAAGCTCGTATAACACATCGTCTACCCATCTGCTCTCTGCTATTACCCTATCAAGTTCATAGAATATGCTCCTCCACTCCTTAGCAAATAAGCCTACAAACTTGAGTATTAAGAAGTAAAAGTGCCATAGATACCTAACTATAATGCATCTAGGATATACAAAGTCATGTAATATAATTATACCATTATCCTTCAATACTCTCTTGCACTCCCTTATAAGCAGTTTAGCATTAACATACTTTGGTAGATATGATGCTGTCACAACATCAAATGCATTATCCTTGAAAGGTATATACTCTGCATCAGCATTAACAAACTCTATATTAGCATGTAACCGCTTCTTCTTTTTATATGCTACAATTAAGTTCTTGTAAATTATATCAAGCCCATATACTCTATCTGACTTATCAGTAAGAAGTAGGGTTAGTATTCCAGTACCACATGCAAGATCTAAAGCATTGCATGCCTTTGGAACCAACTTTACAATCTCTCTCTTCCATAAAGGATCATTATAGAATGTAGTTATTCTTACAACTATATCGTATGTTAAATATACATGCTTGAAGAATCTTAGTGCTATTGCCTTATTACCATCTCTATGCTCATTCATATTGGCATCTTTTATTACTTATCTCATTCCTCTAATTAACCTATAAGCTATGAATATGGTTAATGCTAATGAACTTATAATAATAGTTGCTTGTAAGTTATTATTGTTAATTCTTCTACCATCATATTCTTTAGTAGCATCACTATCCTTGATAACAGTTAAACTAGCTTTACCATACCAATCATTATACAAGATAACATCTACAGCATTTAATCTACTATCGATATCATAAATATTACACATGTAATGTTCAAGCATATCTCTGCAGTATAACTCTGGCTTGTAGTAGGAATCATTTACATATATATTAGTTATCTTCCCAAACCTCTTATCTATCATCAGGTCTAAACGATCTGTTAATCTTGCCTTCACAAGTCTATAATTACCATCATCTATGTTCACAATTATCTTATAGTTTTTATAGAATGAGTATGTAGGTTCATAGTATACCTTTGTCAGATCTCCTACTTTAACATTTATCATGTAAGGAGTTGGAGCATCTAATGCTATATGTAATGGTATATCAAGAAGAGATCCATAATCATGTATCATATAATTAGGTATATAATGAGATGTATAATTAACCTTCATCTTTACATATCCTAAACCATAACCAATATTATCCTTGCTATACATATCATCCATAACCATCTCAGCAAACTTCTCGTGCTTACTATCATGTATAACCTTTGATCTTAAATAATCATGTAAATAATAATCATGATTATACATTGGTATCAAAGAAAGGCTTACAGGAATATCCTTGATATTACCATGAGAGTCATATACTTGAACCTCCAATATATTTGAGAACTTTACAGCTGGATACATATATACTACATTAGAGAGCATTAGGTTATCATACCCTCCAAAGTGCTTAGAATACAACCTTATATTCAATGCTATACTAGAGTATTTATGTTTTAAGGCTTCATCTTGTATGTTATAAGAGAATACTAACTTACCATAACCATCTTTATCAAATAGCAATGTATTACTCTCTTTATTATAATGATCAGCTATTGCATATTTTAGCATAAGTGAACCCTTATCTATTTCTTTACCATCAGTAAGATTAAACATATAGGCAATAGTATTATACTCGTTAGCATTTATCTTACTCCTTCTTAGTTCATGTATTAATCCATCATCATCTTTGCTCCCATGGTAATGTAATGCTAATGCTACATCCTTTGCGTAAGCCCATTCACCCTCACTATTAAGTACTAGATAAGCATATACATGGTATACTGGCTCATATCTTACCACCTCTACATCTATGCTAGCATATGTGTAGCCTATTACCTTGTCTATGTTGATAAGGGTTATCTTGTATATTATCTTATGCTTACCTAACATTGAGTTATCCCTTGCTATGTAAACATTTATCCCATCGTTGTAACCAAAGTGTAAATGGTCAATTGTTCTATAATTATTGTTAATGAGGGTATGATTACATGTTATTTTACTACAAGTATACTCGTAATCATGCAAGAGATCATGCTCTTTATTAACTATTGCTTTTAACGTGCCTATCCTATCATCTTTAAACCTGTAGTATATACTATGGGCTATTGCTATTGGATCATTGATATAGTATGTGCCATCCTTGTTAACTGTAATGAACCCATCATCATCGTATAGGTAAACTTTGCTTAACTTAGCATCTATATTAGGTTCTATAACTTTATAGGCATATATAGTCTTATTTATATAAGTATTTGAATAGCAGATCCTATTCTCATACATAAAGCATACAGTATGCTTTATACTCTGATTGAATACAAATCTGTACACTCCTTGCGCAGTAGAATCTATCTCTAGCACTCCATTTGTCTTTGATCCTATTATGCTGGCATCTTTCACATCAAGCCAATAGTAATAGTCTGAGCATGATTCATCCTCACCCATTACTTCCTTGTATCCATGCTCTATAACGTACTTAAATGCATCTCCAGCATAGTATGTACCATCTGGATTGTTTCTAATGTTACCGTTGTAATAAACACTTAATATGGTAATTGTTGCATAAAGATTACATGGGTTAGATGAGTAAGATGATACAGTATGGATTGGATCTTGTGAAGAAGTATTAGTAAAGATAACATCACTACCATATGAGTATGCTTGATCATAGATATACAATCCTATATACATGAGTGTTATCAAAGGTATAATTGTTATTATCTTTGAACTTATGCTCACATAATAGATTTACATACAATAAAAGACTATACCTATCCTGTTCATTTATTATGCTTATTATCATCATTATTATTAGAATCTTCATCTATATGTATTGTTAGATCTATTATCTCAAAGTTTGGATTGGGTAATGTTATGTTATGCATTATACCCAATCTCTCTCTATTAACATCTCTATCCCTTATGATAGACTTTAACTCATCCGCACTTGCAATCTTGCTTATACCTCCCCTCTCCCTTATCTGCTCTAACCAATAGTATAGGTTTGTTAGGGGTCTCTTATCATCTGCCTTTGCTATGTTCATTATATGTTCACCAAATGTCTTCCCAAAGATCCCCTCTTTCCCTTTGAGTATCTCATCTGGTAACTTGAAGTACCTGTTAGCAAATCTTGCTAAAGCCTCATACTCTTGCTTATCGTACATGCTCTTTATTGTATAGAACCATCTGTTAACATCCTTAGTATTAACATCATGCAAGGGATTCTTTAATGCATAGTATGCTATTGAACCTTCTATCAACGAGCCTGCAAAATTCCTAACAAGTTCCATAGCATTATCCTTTGCTTCATCACTTGCTATGCTTAATGTACTCCTTGCTGCATTATCTGTGAACCTACTTACACTTGGTATACCTAGTGCTTCTGTAGTAGGTCTTAACGATGTTAGTAAACCTCCTATAGTACCAGCTGCTAAACCTGATAGTACTGATCTACCCATCATTCTCATCCCACTAGCACTTGTAACTGCCCTAGCAAGCTCCAATGCATTAGGTTCTCTACCAAGTGTTGTACCTAAGCCAGAAGATATTGTACTTATCCCAGTTATAGCTCCCTTAGCAACACCTGCAACTGAGCCACTTGCTAGAAGTACGCTTGATACACCAGCACCAGTTACCCATGCACTAAGTGATGTAACTAAAGAACCTAACATAGGTGCAAGAAGTGTAGGGAAATACACTGCTAAAGATGCTATAGCAACACTAGCTATCCATAACTGTAGATGATCAAGATTAGAACCAGATAGGTAAGCACTCCCAGCAGTAACTGTTAGACTTGAGAGGATTGGTGCTATGCTTAAACCTATAAGTGTATTTAATAGTATATCACTTATCCTCTTTAAGAATGGTATAAGTGAGAGCATAAGTATTATAGGCAAGCCTATTATTAGCACTGCTGTTAATACTATCCTTATAGTACCTATGAGGTATAGGCTTACCATTAGCATAAAGGCTATCAGTGATTTGAATACACTCATGAATACATCCACAAATAACCTCTCAGATAACTTGCTAGGATCAAGTAACTCAAATGGATCTGGTATGCTTGGGGTACTTATAGCAGATATGTTCTCCCAAAGGTATCTAACCTTCTCATTAGCCCTTGCAGGGTTATCTGGGCTAAGTATATACTTACTAAACTCTTCTATCATATATGCTACATTATCCCAGATTATGGGGAAAGCAAATAACAGTATAACTAGTAGCATGCTCTTTGAGATTATCATACTTGCTGTGTTCTTAGCCAATATATTGAACTGCTCAAGCATTAACGATATACCTGCTAGAGTTATAGCCATAGCAAGGATATAGAATGAGGTATCTCTAAAGAATGTGTACATTGTAATATTAGCATTATTGTTTGTAGATTCTAACTTTGGCATTGCAATAGCAACATCAATAAACGTATTTCCTATACTATTTACTATGCCAATACTTAAACCTATTAATGCTATTACTGCTATTATTGCTATAACTGTAAGTAAACCAGCACTTAACCCAAATACCATCCATATAACAATAGATAATTAATAAGAGTAGTTATACTATTATGGTTGTTAATTATTTACTCTAATTATTTACTCAAGGCTAACTTGTCATGTATATATTTAATTGTTATTACTTGTGTAAATACAAGCCTTCCATCAACAATAACCTTTAGCATATGCGTATTATTCCCTTTTATATCATAATGGTTAACCTTCTGTACATCTGACCTGAATGATATTAGCGTCTCTACCTCGCCCTTTGAATCAGATACTATACTTGCTATATGCTCATCATCCAAGTATATCGTTGCAAGTTTACCTGCTAATGCTAACCCATCCTTATTTACTAATCGTAATTTTAATCTTATAGGTTCTCTGTTAACTATAAGTATCTCTTGCTTATTACTGCAATTATCTTTCTTATAGGTTTGTTTATATCTATCTAGTATATGTTTCTTTATATTACTAATAATTGCTATATTCATCATATTTGATTGTTGTATATGGCTTAACTGATCATACAATAATAAAGTCATGTATCTTATTAATGGATAAATATTATAAATAGTCATATAAATTATTAAGTTGTATAATAGCTCATCAAGACTTAATGATCTGTATCTGTACATAGAAAATAGTAATGCTATTGATAATGATATAATTGTTATAAATATATCTCTGCTAGAGAATGTTAATATTAATGCTATACCTATTATGTACATCTGTCTAATACTTACTCTACCTATAAATGGCATATCAAATACCGGTTGATTCCATACCTCTATATCATCAAACCATAGTATCTTCATTCATAAATTAAATATGATTATTAATATGTCATTTGTGTTGTCAACGATTAGATACAAAATAAATGGATTTATTCGTTGATTTAACGCATATAGTATCTGAACCTTATATTTGATATGAAAGCATCTATGTGCAATAACCCAGTCAGACATGCTGTTACAGCACTAGCCTCTATGCTTAAAGTTCTTAAGAATATGAACGGTATGAATGATATGAATACTAATTCTATAAGTAAATGTACGGTTATACCAGCAGATATTCCTAACTTATCTGCTATATATGCAAATAATCTATTCTTTTCATACCTTGTACCCTTGCCATATCTTATGGTACTTAATGCATCTAGCAGGTATGCAAATGCCCAAAAAATAAAGAATAATGGTATCAGAGTATCTTCCATATCTGGTCTTATTAAAAAATAAGCCAGGAGAAGTGCAAATACAATGGCATCTATCTTCTTTAATATCAGAGCTTTATCACCCCTGCTATGACTCCTATTGTTATTATTGCTCCTCCAAAGTACCTTGTTAATGTGAATATCATCATTACTCTTTCAACTAAAGTAGTAGGTATGTTGCTTTGTGGTTTCGCTATATCTATTCCAGTTATCCATGCAGTTATCTCTGGAGCAGCAAATACTATCAATCCTGCTACTATTGCTGTTATAACTATCCTTAGCCATCTTACTCTCTCCTCTTCAGTTAACTCTCCTAACATCATTGAATAAAGATGTTATTAAAAACCATCTTGTTAAGTTGATGGAGAAGAGGTACAGATGGTATGAGTTAAAACTATACAGTAGTTTTAACGATGGGATAGATGAGATCCTTAACTTACTATATAGGATTGATGAATTTGCAGTGTTTATTCTACGCAAGGAAGGGAATACTAGGATACTTCTTATGGCAGATGATGCTAATAGCATTCATTTCTTTAATATAAAGAACTCTGAAGTTGAGGAACTTGAATGGGCACCATTTCTAAAATACAGGTATGTAAACTGCTACAAGAGCAGAATACATTATGCTATACCTATAGTACAAGAGGTTAGGCCAACTACATTATACGATCTTTTGGAGCAGTTAAATGATGAGTGTGTATTTGCATGTTACGCAAAATATACTGATAAATCTTATGATATAAGTAAGTGGATAATGAAGAAGGAATATGGGGATAATCTAAGCATGATATTATCAAGTTTATTTAAGAACAGTAATGGAAGGAAGAGATTATCTCCTTTCATGCAGAGCATTATAGAAAGAGCAAAGTGGAAGATGAGGCTAAAACACTTTGCTACAGTTATTGCTTTAGCATCAAACAAGAGTAATACATTGCATCTGTTAGAGAGTGTATTGCCTAAGGAATTGATAGCATATAAGCATTTTAAGGATTATAATATTGTAGATGTGATGAATTATGATGTAGCAAAGAATGCATGTATCTTAAGTGATATAGAATTAGCAAATATAGTAGCATTACCTAAGGATGTATCATTACTTAGATTATCAACTCCAACAAGGGTTAAAACTTTTACTAATGGCATAGTTATTGACCAAATTGATGACAATATAGATCTTAATCTAATTAAATAAACCCAAATAGGTACTACTTTATATATGATGAGGTATGGTAAATAAATCTGGCGTAGATATAATAGGCTTTAGTCATGATGGCAAGGCTTATGCTATACCTAGTATTTATAGAGTTCACACAGTAATATTTGGTGAGACAGGTTCAGGTAAGAGCGAGACTATGAAGTTACTTATCTTACAATGTATAAAGAGAAGAGAAGGATTCATATTGATTGATCCGCATGGTAGACTTGCTAGAGAGGTTTTAGCATTAATACCTACCAATTTATGTAACAACGTTATCTATATAAATCCTGCAACTGCGTTATGGTTTAAAAGAGTAATCAAGATTAATCCGTTGTACTTTGATAATATAGAAGAAAAGTATGTAACTGTTGCATCTTTCATAAATGTACTTAAGAATCTGTATAGTGATTCATGGGGCGATAGGCTAGAAACGATATTAAGGAATGCATTGAATCTCTTAATATCTATCAGTAAAAATATTACATTAAAGGATCTTAGAGCCTTGATAACAAATCAAGAATTAAGGAATTCTATACTTAGGAACATAACTGATCTTGATACATTATACTTTTGGCATGAGATATTTGAGAAGAATTACAAAAAGGAATCTATTGGAGTAGTATACAATAAACTAGATAAAATATTATCAACTCCTTTAGCAATGGTAATGCTAGAAGATAGTAATAGATCAAGTATAAGTATTGCTCATATTATTAGAGAAAATAAGTTCGTTATAGTAGATCTTGCTAGCATAGCATCAGATGATATAATAGCATTCTTGGGTTCAATAATTATACATATGTTATATGTTGAGGCTAGAAAGAGTATTGATCTCTCATCTAACAACAATACCATTGGTAGTACAAATAATGTTTTTAATCTCTTCATAGATGAAGCTCATCTATTTCACTCATTTGCTATAAGAGAAGTACTTAATACTTTAAGAAAGTTTAATATTAAAGTTACATTAGCAACTCAGAGCATAAATGCATTCAACGCAGATATAGCAGAGGAGCTATTATCTTTATGTAGAACTATAATATGCTTCAGATGTGATTTAAGAACTGCTATGCTAGTCAAGGATCTGATGCCTATAGGTAGAGAAGAACTTGTATCATTACCATTACATACATTTGCATTTTATACACAAGCAGATCCCCCTATAAGAGGTATTGCATTAAGCAAGAGTATAATGCCTAAAGAATATGATAGATGGATAAAAGTTGCTAAAAACAGTGTTAATATATATGGAGATAGTGTTACTATTGAATATAAGAATAACAATTATAATACAAATGAATATAGAAGTAATTACTATAATGTTAGAGCAAAAGATGATGATAAGAAGATCATATTATAAAATAAGTAAAATTTTGCTATACCATATTATCAATTGGTGTTGTTGAGAATATTTTTAACTCCTCTTCTGTTGGTAATATATGAACCCTTAGTCTATGACTTCTAGTTAAGAGTAATGCATCGCCTTTAGTAAATGATACAAGCATATCCCTCTCCTTATTTGATAGCTGTAATGCCTCAGCAATCTTAATGGATGCTAGTTCATTGTTCCTTAAGAGTATCTTAGTATCACTGTTATCTAGCAATGCTCTACCATACTCATTAGCAATAACATCCTCTGGTCTCTGTGTAATGAATATGAATATGACATTCAACTTTCTTCCAAGCCTTGCTATTAGATTGATGAATTTTGCACTTGAAGGCATGTTAAATAACATCCATCCCTCATCAATAAGTATCATCTTTGGGATACTCTTCTTCATAACATTAACCTCATTCCATACCTTTGCTAATGTTAGCAAGAGTAAAGTTGATAACATATTAGAAGAATGTACATTCTTAAGTGAGATTATTGTTCTATTAGTTATTGATTTATTGCCAGAGAAGATAATTGAATTACTTGCAAGTATATCAGCAAGATATTTCTTTGAATTACTACTTAAATGCTCATACAATCTAAATATGTTATCAATATTATTCTCTACTATAACCTTAGTAATCTCTTTTCTTACAAGTAAAGGAGCCATGATTATATCTGATATAATCTCAGCAGCATCTATACCTTTGAATAACCTTAAGGGATCTAATCCGAGCTTATTACTTTCATTGTTATCATCCCTTATATCTATAACATTAAATGATATGTAATCTGCAATATTTGTATACTCTCCTTGTGGATCTATAACAAACGCGTATAAATCTGGAACTTTCTCTAGCATTCTAGAGAGGATTAGTTTTGCGGTTAATGATTTTCCATATCCAGATGCTGCAAGTATTATTATATTATAATTATCTCTTAATGAATAATCATATATAACTGGAGAACCTGTAAGCATATTTATGCCAAGCATGATGCCATTGGGTAATTCTACCATCTCACTACTAACAAATGGATAGAGTATGCTCATGCTACCCAACTCAATTATTAAATGCTTATACTTACCATCTAATATATCCTTTTGTTTACCTATTACTGCATCAAATGCTGCATATTGCTTAGCATTTCTAATGAAATTCTTGCTCTTTAAATCAAGTTCATCTTTACGGTTAGCATTTATAACAGCTGTAATTGCTACTTTAAATAACTTTGTCTCATGCTTCTCTAATGCTTGTAGAGTATGTTCAGAGATCTCAGCTTTATATGATAATGAATTATACTTTGTTGCTGCAGCATTTATTAGTGTATTATATCTTCTCATCTTACTTAAAGCTAGTTCTTGTTTCATAGGAGCTATATGGATTATAAGTTCATCACATAACTTTGCAATATTGCTTATCCATGCTATATCAGCATCAGAGGGGAGTCTATATAACATAAAACATCTAATAAATCTAGATTCTTCTCCTTTATTATCTATAATTAAATATGTTAGTCTTTCTCTTAAATTAATATCATTCATAGCATTAAGTACTCTAGCATACTCATAGCCAAGCATATCTAGTATATATTCTAATGGTTCACTACTCATTAGTAATGTTCTTGTTAATGGTAACTTTTCATTTATTCCTTTGAAATTTATCTCTATACTATCTTTAATTATCTTTAGTATTAATGGTTTTTCTATCCAATTCAGTAGATGTAAGAATCTTGTAATAATATTCTTTTGCATATCTTCATGTAGTGAGAGTAAGTCTATAGGCTTTATCTCATAGATATAGTTAAATCTCATAAGCATATGGTTCACCATTAAGATCTGATATTTGCATTATATGCCTATACAATGAGAGTATATCATTATGAAACTTGTTTAGTATACCATATGCTTCATCATTTAGTATTATACAATTGTTATCATAAGCATATGTGCATAGATTCATATTGCAAAGTTTTCGAATCTGCTTTAATAAATATTCTTTATTATAGAAATGTAATAAAGATTCTAACTCTTTTCTTACAAGCGGTACTATCCATCTTGCTTCATTTTTTACTGATCTATGATAGTTATTGTATAGTAATGCTAATATAGCAAGTTGTAATGGATTAACATTAAGTATATAACATAAGAGTAACCATCTACCATGATCTGTAAGACGTAAATAATGCCTTTTATTAGAATCTTTATACTCATTAATCTTGATTAAACCTTTATTTATTAGTTTACATATTATGGTAGATACTTTATGCTTATATTTCTTATCATTACAATCATTTATTATTACATCTAATAATTCCTTCCTATCCTTTTCTTCAAACCCTATATATCTTAATATATCAATGATTAATTTTGCATTACTCCTAAACCTCCACTTTAGCTCTATTATGCTATTCATTTTCCATCAGCAATGTATAATCACTCAACTGTAAGTATTGCAACCTTACCGTTAAGGAATGGCAATAACTCAATTATCTTATAAGCATCGACTACATGCCACATAGGTTTATGCGAATCTAATCCAAGTAGTTCAACAACATCATTAGGCACGATATGGATTAATGAATCATTACTTCCTTTAATAACTATAAGATCGTTATGTTCCTCAACTTCGTTTATTGTATACCCCTTACTACTTTTGGCACTTACTGCATATATCTTACCACATTCGCAAGTAAAAGTATTCACTAACTCGCCCTTATAATATTGAATCTTTGTGCCTTTCTTTATTATATTACTGGTCTTGACATAAGAAATCTTATTATCCATAGCATTCTTTGTACTAATATCTCTTGATTTAAGTATCTTTATAAACGAAAGCATTCTATCATAATCTTGATAAGAGAATACATCTTCTCTATCTTCTATGTTAATGAACGCAAAATCAACCGCACGTTCTTGTAATTCCTCGTCTTCTAATTCAGATACAAGTACTATAATGTAGTATGGTATCTGTGGAACTCTAGCAAACCTTTGCCTTAGTATATCTAAATAGTAGGCAAGTCTTGTGTATGCTCTACCCTTAATCCTATCTAATCTTTTTATTATCTTTAACATTGTTTCATCCAAGCCAAGACTGTTAATATCCTTGTTATGATGCTTTAAAGCCTCATAAAGCTTTAGTATGTTTAGTGATGATCTTATGTTAAGCCTTATATGCCATAACTGTGCTTCTTCCTTACTCTTTAACTCTATTACATATGCCTTTACACTATCAATGTTAGCAAGTTTATGAGCCTCTACTCTAGCATAACCATCTAGTATATAGTATTCATCATTTACCTTTGCAACTGTTATTGGTTGCAATTCTTCACCTCTCTTTAATGCATCACTCATGCTTTTTATTGTTGGTATAGTTGATAACGTTACTATATGATCTAAATAATTAAGATTCTTAATATTAATACTAGCAAGCAAGAGCAAGCACCTCCTTAAGGTTAGCCTTGGTTAACAGCATAGATACCTTTACAGCTCTAGCCTTTACTCTATCATCATCACTTAGTAATGTAAGGTAGAATTGCATGGCATCTTTATCATTACATTTATAAACTCTATCTAGAAAGTTTGATATTAACTTATCAAGTGTAGGCAAGCATGCCCTAGAATATATTGATGCTACTATATCAATAAGAAGATCTTTATTGTATTGCTTATATGAGTACTTCTTGCATGTAAAGTATACTGCTAACGTTGCTATCTCTGCATTACTTATACCTAGGTACTTTGTTAACTTTTTATAGTTTCTCCAACACTCAACTGCAATGTATCTTGGTAATTCTAGCCTATCGCATAGGTTTGAGAACAAGGATAGTTCATCATTACAATTATGTATATGCTTACTTGTATAGTTAACCTTGCTTCCTATGCTGACCATATTGTAAAGGTTAAGCTCACTAACAGTAGTATAGTTACCATAGTTGATATTATCATATCCTAATACTGTTCCACACTTAGAGCATACTATTTCGTTATTATCAGAGTATAGAACCTTGTTATTACACACAACACATCTAATTGTACCTAATTGTACCAATTGTTCCATACAATTAGTTAAATGCAATGATTATTTAAACTTTACTTACTTATTAGGACAAAGTATAAGTATGAGAACATATTATAATGTACTATGCGTAAAGGATACACACAGATAGTGTTAAAGGAGGAAGAGAGTAAGAAGTTGGAGGAGTTTATAAAGAAACATGATAAGTTCAAGGGCAGGACATTCAGTAATGCAGCAAAGACAATACTCTTTGAGTACATAGAATACTATGAGCATCTTAGAAGATATGGTCCTTTCTTAAAGTTAATAGGCACGGATAGCAATGTATCATTCATATACGATTACATGATAGATAGGATAGTAGAGGTTGAGATAAAGGATAGAGTACTATACTGTAGACATTGCTCAAGGAGCGATTGCTTACATGTAGGGTTCTTATTTGCTGTGCCAGAGATATGTGCTTCTTTAACTAATAGAGGGATCAAGCAACCAGATATTAGAGGAGAGGAGTAACAGTAAACTAATGATATAACTGGGGGTAATTTGTATAGTTAAGCACCTTATCTAAAGATATTCTGTATATAATATAATAGAAGTATGGTAGGGTGTAATGCATTGATTGAAGACGCTAACTACTCTAATGATGGGTTAAGGTTAAAGGAGAGGATCATACTACTTAAGAGACTAATACCGGAGTTAGATATCCCTGAGCATTATGAGTTTAGAGTAAAGGTGATAAGATACTTGGAGCAGGAAGGTTTACCTATTACAGATATTAACATAAATTCACTTGCAAAGATACTTAGCGATGAGCAGTTAGAGAGGTTACTCATGCTATCAATACATAAGGATCTGGTATTTAGAGGCAATTACTATACGTTCACGAATGGTATATTACAACATAGAAGTTCATGGGATGAACTGAAAGATGATATCATGTGTATAATAATGCATGTATATGGTAGGAGGGCGTATGCTATATTTAAGTCATTGTTGGAGTTTGAGCATGCAAGTACATCAGCAATAACATCATTGGCAAGTAGGTTTTATGGTGAGAGGATGCAGAATACTGAGGTAGATGAGATACTAAGAGATATGAGGGATAGATGGAAGATAGTGTATAACCCAAGCATTAAGAGAGGTAGAGGTAGTATCAACAATGGTAGCAACTATGGTAAAGGTATGTTATGGGCTTTACTTGAAGAGGTTAAACCATTGGTGCAAGAGGTTATAAACTCAATAAGCATTCCTAGATTAAGCACTAGAGATGCTTATAATGAGTTTGAGGAGATACTTAGAATGGAGAATGAGTTTAGATCTTACTTGTTTAACCTTATGAAGAATAGGCTAGAGGATGTTATTAGATTTGGAAAGAGCTTTGATGTTAATGTATTGATAAAACATCTAAGCGAATTATTTGGTATTCTATACTTTGATCCATTACTTGCTATAGCACAGCAGTACTCACTCTCAGATACTAGTATAGTTAGTAGTAACAATACCAGAGTACTAGGCACAGGATTCAATTTAGCATTATTTGGTGACTCTGGTAGCGGGAAGACATTTACCATCAAGGATCTTATACTAGGGGCTGAGGAGCATAGTGTACCAGCATATGGTCTGCCTGGTATTAATAGATATTGTGGGGGAGTAACACCAGCCAAGTTCATTGCTATGGGGGAGGCATATGAGGGTAGGAGGTTCAACTTCATAGTAACTGAGTTCAATGAGTGGTTCAAGTACAAAGGTATGGTTGAGCCATTGAAGATAGCAATGGAGAGGGGTATTATAAGGTATGAAACAAAGTCTTATAGCGTTAGGGCTTACAGGTTTACCTCTTTCTTCTCAGTGAACTATAATACCAGTATATCTAGCAATGGTTATAAGGTTACCATCAAGGACCCAAACTTCAAGGCTATAGAGGATAGAATGCTCTGTAGGCTACATAGGCTTACAAAGGATAAGTACTATGAACTAGCAAAGAGGCAGAGAGAACTTATGAAGGGTCTGATGCAAGAGAAGATGTTAGAGATGGCATATGCAATTAGAGACCATCTAACTCTTGTTTATGCTATACAGATAAGGGACTCTATTGTAAGAGATGGATTTAATGCTAAGGATATCATGGTTAATGATAGTGTGATTGAAAGGATAGAATATGCATCAAGGTTGATACTTGATAGTATGAGTGAGGATAGAGTACCATTCTCTATAAGGCTTGAGAAGAAGGCATTACAGTTAGCATCCTCCCTATCTTTACTTAAATTCTTCATAACAGATTCTGATACAATAACTATAGATGGTAACTCACTTGCTATAGCATTAAGGTTCTTTGTAGAGGAGGCATGGATGAGATCAAACAATGCATTTGATTTAAACTATGTTATTCAAAGGTTAGATATAGATTGCTATTAAGAGAATGAAGAATAATCAATCTATTATTCTAAATATAATCATCATAGATAAGCTAATATATCTCTAAGTACATATTTATTAACTGCTGCTATATATGATAGCCTTTTACCAATATCAAGTTTTGCATCTAACTCATTAGCCTTATCATCTACTATTACACCTCCAGCCTCTTTAAGTATAAGGTAAGCAGCAGCTATATCTGTAACCCTAATCTTACCCCTTATATCTATGTAAGCATCTAAGAGCCCACTTGCAATAAAGCAGAGTTCTAATGCATTTGAGCCAAGTTGTCTTACATGATTTGCCTTAGATAGTATATGCCTTAGCCTATCAAGCTTGCCTTCATCTATACCAGATACATTTACACCGATAACATAACCCTTACCAGTATTACTAGATAAGCCATGATCAAGCCTTGAGTTGTTCATATATGCACCATTGCCCTTTATAGCATAATATATATCTCCACTTGGTATATTTATTACTGCAGCATACTTTACACTGCTTAAAGTATCTGATTCAGCATATGCTATTGAGCATGAGTATATAGGCAAACCCCTTAGTGCATTTGTAGTGCCATCTATTGCATCTAGCACAAATATACCATCTTCATACTTATTTGCATCATCAGCAAGGTTAACCAAACCAGCCTCCTCACTAAGTAAACTGCACTGCATACCATACCTCTTTATAACCTCTATTGCTTTATTCTCAGCAACTAGGTCTATCTTCCTTGCTATATCTCCCCCAGCACCTATACCATAAGCCTCGTTAGCCTCCTTCTTGCTTAACTTTGTAACTTCCTCCCTTACACTGTAACATATCTCTTTAAGCAACTCCATAATATCCATAGCAGACATGTGTATAAGTAGTAATAAAAACTAAACTAATTATAGTTTATAATATTCTTTTAAAATATTTAAATAAGTAAGGGGAGGAAGGTAAAATATGCAGTATGAGATTATAGTTATAGGTGGTGGTGTAGCAGGATTATCTGCTGCTATGTTTGCATCAAGACAAGGGGTTAATACTTTGGTTATCTCACAAGATCTAGGAGGGCAACTTAATCTAATACCAAAGCTTGAGAACTACCCTGGGATAATTCTTACAAGTGGTGAGTTACTTGCAAGAACATTAGAACAGCAGGTATTAACCTATGGAGGACAGATTATATACGATAAGGTTGAGAGCATAAATGAGTCGGAAGACTCTTTATTTCAGGTTAAGACTAGCAGTGATAGGATGTATGAATGCAAGGCATTGATACTTGCAATAGGTAAAGTACCTAGGGAGTTAGGAGTAGAGAATGAGAAGAGGTTCATGAACAGAGGTTTATCTTACTGTACAAAGTGTGATGCCCCATTCTATCAGGGTAGAGTAGTTGCTACAACAGGCGTAGGCAATTACCTTGTTGAATCAGCATTATTACTTAGTAGATTTGCAAAGGAGGTTTATGTAATATATAGAACAAGCAAGATGGCTGGGGATAAGGATATGATATCTGCATTAGAGAAGAGGGATAATGTTAAGTATATGCCTAATAGTGAGATAGTAGGCTTAGAAGGTAACTTAAACCTAAAGGCTATAAAGGTTAGAGATAGCCAAGGTAATACAAGTATAGTAGAGGTTGAAGGCTTGTTCGTTGAGATGGGTTCTAAGATATATACTGATTTTGTTAAGCATCTGGTTAAGATAAATCAGAGAGGAGAGATAGAGGTTAATGAGTTCTGTGAGACATCACATAAGGGGATATTTGCTGCTGGAGATGCTACAACAATGCCTTACAAGCAAGTTATAGTAGCTGCTGGAGAAGGTGCAAAGGCAGGCATATCAGCATACAACTACTTACAGAAGCTTGCTGGTAAACCTGGTATAAAGGCAGATTGGAAGAAGAGCATAGGTCCTCAGGTTTATCATTTTTAAGGTATAACCAATCAATAATTTTATCTTACTAATTACAATTAAATAAATTTACTATATATATGATCGTATCAAATTATATTATTTGCTTTCATCTCATTAAGTATATTGCTTAGTGCATTACTAAGGCTCTTCTTGGTTAACTCAACCCTTCTATCAAACTTGATATCAAATGTAGCAAGTAGCATGTTATGCTCTACTCTAACTGATGGCTCATCCAAGCCCTTTAATATCTGATAATCCCTTATCTTCTTTAATCTATCGTTTATATCATTAATCCACTCTAAGAACTTACTGTAATGTATATCATCTACTGGCACTATGCTAAGATATAGGGAGAGTTTACCTCCTCTTACACTAGCCTCATCTGTTATAAGATCTATTATCCTATCCTCCTCATTAGTACCATAATCTGGTGTGAAGTAGCCTATAGCATTTGCTTTATCATCGTATATATAATATTGTATATCTTCCCTAGTTACCTGCCATACTATACTCATAAGTGTATAGAATGCTTATTACTTTATTATCTTTGCTGTTAATTAATGAATGAATATGCATTTATTCTAGTATGAAGTATGCTTTAGTATGAGTGAGCAAGAGATACCTCCATGGCTGAAGGAGCAACTAGCAAGGCTTAACCAACTACAGCAGAACCTACAGGCTATACTGATGCAGAAGCAGCAGTTAGAGGTAGAGGGTATGGAGATAGATAAGGCTTTGGAGGAGTTAAAGAAGGCAACGCCTGATGATATTGTATACAAGAGTGCAGGTCCAATCCTTATAAGGAGTAAGAAGGACGATCTAATGAAGGAGCTTGAGGAGAAGAAGGAACTACTTAACACAAGGATAGCAGTATTATCTAAGCAGGAGTCAAGGCTTAAGGAGAACCTTAAAGAGGTACAGGGCAGAATAGATGAGATGGTTAGAGGAGTAAGTAGACCAAGGGCTGAGTAGGAATAATAAATAAATAAAATATAGATTGAGTCAAGTATTAGTATTTATTTATAATGTAAGTTAGGTTTAACTATGAAGCTATCTGGGGTTAAGACAGCCTGTATAGTAACCCATAGGCTTGCTGATGTTGATGCATACTGCTCCGTATACTCTTTAGCATCATTACTCAGATATTATAAGAGTATAAGGGATATACATGCTATATTCCCAGATGGTCTAAACTCTTTAGCCTGTAGAGTCAAGGAGTACTATAATTTATCTTTGCTTACTACCAACGTTTATTACAAATATACTCATGATATAAATATTAATGCAGATGTAATAATAATAGCAGATACTAATAATCCAATCATGCTTGGTGATGCTTATAAACTTGTAGTAGAGAGCAAGTGTGATAAGGTTATAATAGATCATCATGCACCATCTAAGGATATACATAGTCTAGCAGGTGAAGTTATAATAGATACAGATGCATCCTCAACATGTGAATTAGTATACAGATTGTTTAAAGAGAGAAGGATTAAGGTAAGCAAGGATGTTGCAGGAGCATTGTTATTAGGCATACTAACAGACTCTCAGCATCTAACCATAGCAAGATGTAAGAGTATAGAGGTTGTAAGTATGTTATGTAGATCTGCATCTATAGAGGATGCTAGAAGTATACTTGCAGTTGGTAGGGATTACTCTGAGAAGGTAGCAAGGTTGAAGGCTGCACAGAGGTGCAGATTATACAAAGCCAATGGGTTCATAATAGCATTCTCTAAGGTTGGTTCATACCATGCATCAGCAGCAAAGGCACTCATAGATCTTGGTGCAGATCTAGCAGTAGTTACTAGCACTGAGGGCACATTAGCAAGGGCAAGTGTTAGATCAACACAGGAGTTCTATGCTAAGACTAGATTACATCTAGGCACAGATCTCTTGGCTACCATAAGTGATGCAGGTGGAGGGCATCCTACTGCAGCATCAATAGCATTAGAGTGTAGTGAAGAGGAGTTATGTAGTAAGATAATGGATATAATAAGAGATAGGGTAGGTAGGCTTGATCCTCTATGAGCAATGGTAAGCCTAAGAGTAAGGAGAGGATAAGGATAGTTGTAGATGAGCATGAGAAGAGAAGTAAAGTGCCAGATATGCTTACCCAACTAGGTGTAAGTGTAGATTTTGCTAGTCTAAAGGTTGGTGATTACGTTGTATCATATGATTGCTGTGTTGAGAGGAAGAGTGCTAGGGATCTACTTAACTCAATATACGATGGTAGGATATTCTTACAGTTAAGGGAGATGCTTAAGAATTATTCTCATGCTGTAGTTATAGTAGAGGGTAGTATAGAGGAGCTTGAGATTGATGATCCTATGGTAGTCTATGGTGCATTAGCATCTCTCATATCTGACTTTAAAGTATCTGTTATATCTACATACTCGCATATGCATACTGCTTACATGCTTATAGCATTAGCAAGAAGATACTTGCATGATAGTAACGGTAAACCAGTCTTGCTTAAGAAGATAAGTAAGGGTAACTCATTAAGAGAGCAGCAGATAAGCATTGTAGCATCATTACCAGGTGTAGGGAACAGGCTAGCCTTAAGGCTACTTGATAGATTTGCTACTCCATTGAATGTGTTTAATGCACCTTTAGTAGAATTAGCACGTGTTGAAGGCATAGGTTATGCAAGGGCAGCAAGGATAAAGAGAGTATTAGAGTGTAATACTACTAGCAGTAATATGAGGACCACTAGTTTAGATAATTACACACAAGACATGTTAGATGCTAATGATTAACATTGTTGATTAACCATCATCTATTATATTTCTTCTTTATTGTAAGACAAAAATTATTATGAATTATGTATAATCAATATTCCTATAGTAATTTCTATAAAATATATTATGATTATTTTATTTGAAGGTAGATATACTTGCCTGTTTAACTCTTTACTGAGCGCATATGGCTCAGATACCAGCACTACTTCCAAAGGAAGTCGAGATACAGAGGCTAAAGAAGATACTCATAATGGTAATAGTGATGGGTTCAATAGCAGCAAGTGTAGAGGTAGATAACTTCGTTGATGGGTCTCTACACCAGACAAGTATAAGGGACAGTGCATTCACACCAGCACACTGGTGGCTATACTCCCACTTCATAGCACTACCACTAGGCTGGGGTGCAATAATGATATATGACAGAAGGGTACCAATAATGAGGGGTCCAAACAACAGTGTTAACACTGGTATAAAGATGACCATAATAGGTTATCTAGGTACCATGTTCACAATAGGTATAAACGAGATGTGGCACTTCTGGTTCGTAGAGGAGGTATTCGCAGTACCAAACCACTGGTCATTCAACATGGGTGTAGTAGTAGCATTCATGGGTGCATTAGCATACGTAGTTAGGCTATACGTAAGGATGGTAGAGCTTGGTGTAGAGACTCCACCAAAGAACCCATACGTAGCAGAGATGTACAAGCTTGCATTAGAGGGCAAGCTATACAGCAGGAGCATACCATAAACCCATAACAAAGTAAAGAATAAGAGATAAGCCCTATCGGGCTACCAACCAATTTTTATTTTTCTTTTGCTTTACCTTTTTAACATCTTCCTCTTCCTTAACTCATTACCACATACTCTACATACCCTTAACTCTTCATAGTAATAAATCTTACATATCTTACAGTATCTAATCCATTTGATTATGTGTCTTATACCTTTATTTGTAATAAATGTAACATCTATACCTATTGCTCTTGCTATATTTGCTATTGAGAAGTCATCGCTAACTATGATTATATTATTCATGTAAGGCTGCTTATCTTTAAGCATCAACGCTAATGCTATGATAGATATATCTGTATCAGATAACTCATACTCTCCATAGATTCTTGCATAATCTTTAGCCTTTACAGTATACTCATCGCTAGGTTCTATAACTTTTATCCTTTGCATGCTTACTAGTATGTTTACAGCATCTAATCTATGCTTTATATGCCTGATCTCCTCTATAACTCTAGGCGTAGTATAGTAATCATAATTAAGCGATCCATTATTGCAGACTAGGAATGGTACTCCCGTATAGAACGCTGTTGCATCAAATATAAGTATAGTGTTGTTATCTTTACTACTACTGCTTCTATTGGTGTTATTGCTATTAGATGCTTGCAATCTGCTTCATACCCCTTGCTTCAAACCTTAGGAAGTGTGCATCATGATCATACCTTGCTATATCTATTATTGAGCCTTGCTTAGCTTTGCTAACTACTTGCCCATCTATTACTACATTAACATCGGTATTACACTCAACCTCTATCCTAGTATTGTAAGGGAGTACTATGCATGGGAGATGGTTTATAGAGGCAAGAGGGGTAAGTATTATTGATTCCATTAACTCGTAAACTATTGGTCCTCCAAGTGATAATGAATGCCCTGTAGAACCTGTAGGAGTAGCTATTATAAGCCCATCCATCCTATAACTTAACTCCTCACCCATTATTTTTATCCTGTAAGTTGGTGTCTTTGTCAATGTATCCCTAACTATGAATACCTCGTTCAGAGCTGGTTGTAAAGGATCGTTGTTAACCCTTGCTATTAAACGCATCCTCTTCTCTATGTAGTAAGAGTTATTTAGTAGCCTTGGTATAACAGAGTCTATCTCCTCAGCTGTTACCTCTGCAAGAATACCCTTGCTTGTAGGTAACTTTACAGCAAGTATAGGTGTTGGGTTACTTAACCACCTGCTTGCTCTTAAGACTGTACCATCACCTCCTACAGTTATTGCTAGATCAAATTTTATACTCTTAACATCATTCTCATCTATACTGTTAGTACCCTCAATTAATATAGGCTTCACTGTATAAACTTCTATACCTTCCATCATGCTTTTAAATGCATTTATTACCTTTACTGCAACATCTACTGCTTTATCACTACCATACCTAGTTACTAGTAATATATTCTTTAGATGCATCATATAGCATATAGAATTAATTAAATAAAAACTAATACTGTTATCATGTTAACATCATTGTTATCTTTATGCATATCCTCTCTTTAAAGAAGGCAAGATAAACATTATACAAACTAGTGTACTATTGAATCATATAGTATAAGTATTATATTAAGCATTACTATGAATACTGTTGCTATAACACTTGCAACCTTTGTATGGGTATTTATTAAACCAATGTTAGATGAAAATACTACTAGAGGTACAGCTATGAAAGGTAGCATAAGTGATAACACAACTTGAGAATATACTAGTATATCTATTGCCTTTACACCAACTAGCAATGCTATGAGCAGAGGTATCATATTAACTAACCTTACCGAGAGTCTAACCTTCCACTGCTCTATCCTCTTACCTCTTACACTCTCAATAACTCTCTGCCCAGCAACAACGCTAACTAGACTTGAGGATATACCAGATGCTAGTAAAGCAATACCAAATGCATTTGCTGCAAACGATCCGTACAATGGTTTAAGTGTATGATAAGCCTCATCTATATCTGCAACCTCTATACCTCTGCTATAGAATGCTCCATATGCTGCTACCTGTAATGATGCATTTATAAGTGCTGCTATGCTAAGGTATACTATAGTCTCCTTTATATGCCTCTTTATCTTCTCCTTTACTCCATTCCATCTATCTGCAGTAAGGTATCCATGTAGCATAAGTGCATGGGGCATAACAGTTGCACCAAGTATACTTGCTGCTAGCATAACCTGCCTATTATCATTTAGTGTTGGTGTAAAACTCTTCTCAAGTATAGTATTTGGGTCTGGAGCAATTATAGATAGTTGTATAACATAACTGAAGCCTATAATAGCAACTAGGGAACCTATAAGCATCTCAAGCTTACCTTTCCTATCAGTTAATGCAAATAGTATGAGTATATCAACTACAGCAAGTAATGCAGCAAATAGTAAAGGTATACCTGTGAGTAGATGTAAGCCTAGGGTTATGCCTAGAAACTCTGCCATGTCAGTTGCTATAACAACTGCAAATAAAGGTATAGTGTAAAGCCTACTGAGTACTCTTCCTATCATACCATGGTTGTTAAGCCTCTCTAGAGTTAGATCAACTACTGATCTACCAGTAAGTATACCTAACTTGCCAGAGAGGTACTGTAGTAGCATTGCTATGATGCTTGATACCCATACTACCCAGAGTAGATCTAAGCCATAGATTGAGCCAGAGGATATATTGCTACCAAAGTTCCCAGGGTCCATATATGCTACACTAACTACCGTTGCTGGTCCGAATATGCCCAGCACTCTTCTTCTCATACCTAATCTAAATAAGTTTGATTTATATAAATTTTCTTGCCTAGATTAAAATTTATAAAATAAAAGTTTTTAGGTAAGGGAATTAAATATACCATATGTCTTCACTGCTTGAGGATAAGGTATATGCAGTTTTATCAGAGACTACAAAGAGAGGAGTGTATCCTTTACATGGCTACAAGTATGGGTTGTATAGGCTACCAGTTGAGTTAACTAGCAAAGAAGAGGTAAGTAGTGTTGTAAGTGCATTAAGCAGTATGTTCAAGGTTGATACATATGCTGATAGGATATATGTTACTTATAAGTGGAAGGAGCAGGATGTTACATCAACCAAGCCTGAGGAGTGGAAAGAAGCAGAGTTGGAGGTTACTGTAGAGATAGTTACTGGAGAGGTTATAGATATAATATATCAGATAAAACCACTTGATTACTTCCCTGATGCATACTGGGTTAAGAACTATAGGATAAAGGCTGATAACTATGCAAAGATGGTAATAGATACAATACTAAGGAATACTATAATAGGCGATAAATTGGTCAAGTACTGGGTAAGCAAGTATAAGATGGATGAGGGTACAGCAAGGAAGAGACTTGAAGGTTTAACACCTCTAGCAAAAGAGGTTGTAAGTGTACAGCAGGTAGTTGCTCAGCAGCAGGTTCAGCAAGTATCTCAAGCACAGCAGCAACAACAGCAGCAAGTACAGCAGTCTAAACAGCAGACACAGCAAGTACCTCAAGCACAAGCAAAGGTAACAGCAGCAACTGCAACAACTGCAGCAAAGCCAACTGCAGCAGCTCACACTGGTAAAGGTATAGATCCAAACTTTAGGAACAATAGGCAAGTTGCAGGGGAGCATGCTGGTCATGCAGTATGGGGTCCAGTAAATCCTCCTCAACTCTTAGGCATCCATGGCACATACGTTGCTGTAGATTTTGATATATGCGTTGCTGATGGTGCTTGCATAGAGGCATGTCCAGTAAATGTGTATGAGTGGTTTGAGACACCAGGACATCCAGCATCAGAGAAGAAGGCTGATCCTGCAAGGGAGGCTGATTGTATATTCTGCTTAGCATGTGAGACTGTCTGTCCTCCAATGGCTATAAAGATAACTAAAAGAGGTTAAGTAAGAATATTTTATTTATGCTTTAATAAATTTATTTAATATCATTCCATATTTTATTATACATTTATTAACTTAGTATACCAGTATTACTTATATTCCTAACAGGCATTAGGGTAAGCGTGATAGAGTATATAATGTTCATGGTATTTGTAATGGTATCATGGATGATGAGCGTTTATGGTTTTAACTTTTATTACCTCTTCTTCCTCTCATTAAAGAATAGGAACAATGAGAGGATTGTAAGGATATTAGCAAAAAGTGCTTCTGGAAAAGGAGGTAAGGCTATAGCATTATCATACTATCAGCATAACGATTACCCTAAGGTTACCATACAATTACCTATATACAATGAGAAGTATGTTGCTAGAAGGCTTATAAAGGCAGTATGTAGCATGGATTATCCAAAGGATAGGTTAGAGATACAGGTGTTAGATGACTCTACAGATGAGACTAGGGAGATATGCAGTGAGATAGTAGAGTATTACAGGTCAAAGGGTTATGATATAGTGCATATAACACGTAACAATAGGAAGGGTTACAAGGCAGGTGCATTGAAGGAAGGCTTAAAGATAGCAAAGGGTGAGTTCATAGCCATATTTGATGCTGACTTCATACCCCCACCATGGTTCCTTAAGAGGGTTATGCCTTACTTTAACGATGAGCGTATAGGGTTAGTTCAGTGTAGATGGGGGCATGTTAATGAGGATTACTCAACACTAACTCAAGCACAAGCATTAAGCCTAGACTTCCATTTCATTGTAGAGCAGAAGGCTAAGAGCCTAACCCATATATTCATGAACTTTAATGGCACTGCTGGAGTATGGAGGAAGAGATGCATAGAGGATAGCGGGGGATGGCATGTAGGCACATTAGTTGAGGATCTTGATCTAAGCTATAGGGCACAGATGAGAGGCTGGAAGTGCATATTCCTTGATGATGTTGTAGTTGATGCTGAATTACCAGTGCAGATAAATGCAGCAAAGAGGCAACAGTATAGATGGGCAAAGGGTTCAATACAGTGTGCATTAAAACTCCTTGATAAGATACTCTTAAGCAAGAACCTGCCATTAGATACTAAGATCCAAGCATTTATACAGCTTACTAGGCATATTGTTCATCCATTGTTATTGATACAATACCTGCTCTTACCATTGCTTATAGCAATAAATTACAACATATATCCCATCTCAACATCCCCTATATCTCCATTGCTAGTTTATATCATCTTTGGTCCTGCCTTCTACATTTATATAATAAATAGGCTATTCCCTGGTAGAGTATTATCAAGGCTAAAGTCATACTTCTTCCTTACTCTATTCTTTACAGGCATATCTGTAAGCAATACTATAGCAGTATTTGATGCACTGCTAGGAAGCAAATCAGTATTTCATAGAACACCAAAGTTTGGTATAACAAGGAAGGGGGAGGATTGGAGGGGCAAGGATTACGTATTACCATTCACAAAGACAACATTGCTGGAGATGTTCTTTGCTGCCTATGGTATATTAGGCATATTTATATCCATATTCAATGGTAATGCTGCATTTGCACCTATACTTGCTATACAGGCAGCTGGCTTCCTATATATAGCAGTGCTTAGCATAGCCCACTCAGTAAACATAGGTAAGAGCAGGAAGAATGATGATTATAGCATTGATAAGATAGGTTACAAGGATAATAACAACAGGTTCATGGGTGAGCAGAGTTATGTTAAAGTTAATAAACAAGTTACTCCAGATAAAGCAGAGGTTAAGATGAATAGATACAAGGTTGTACTTGGTGGTATACTTGCCCTACTCATCTTTGGTGTAGTAATGGCTTATGTAGGTTATGCATCAACAGTATACCCATTGGAGAAGGCTAGAGGTTATCTACGTGTTGCCATTACATCCCCCTCGCCTACAGAGATGCTGGATTACATTGTAAGTGTTGAGGCATTAATACCAGAGCAAGGTAACCCTGTATGGGTATTCCCAACTGCAAAGACTGACTTTGCACTTATGCATAAGAGTATAGATGGTATAAAGGAGAGGTTAAGGATACTCTCTGTTATACCTAAAGACTCAGAGGCCTTCAATACTGGTATAGGTGATGTTAGAGCAGAGTTAGCAACTCTTGAGAGGAATATAGAGGAGGCTATACCTTACGTATATGTGAGCTTCCAGAATGTAATAATGAGTGCTATATGGGTTACTGTAATAATGGTTATATTTGCAGTGATGAAGAGGGGTAAGGCAAGGATAGAAAGATTTGAGGAGATGGAGAATGAGAGTATGCGTTAACAAGCAGATGATTCATAATTAATAAAGATCGATTGATTCTTACTCATTGTATAGTTATAGTAATCTCTCCTCAATATCTATATACTCTACAGCACACTCATCCGTTCTAATGTTCTTATCTGCAGTAACTATAACTGCATTGAACCTCTTTGCTAATGCTATCATGTAAGCATAGAGCATAGGCATACTTGGATTCATAGCCTTTATCCTACCAGCATCCCTTATAAGATCAAAGTCTATGTTTACTAGCCTTATATTTGAGTTCTTTATAGCCTCAAGTCTACTGCTAGCAACTGTATAGCCTAGGTATTGTGTTAACTTCTGGAACAGCTCTGCTATACAAGGTTCAAGTATGTAACCTATTGCATGCTCATCTAGTATAGAGCCTATAACCTCTGAAGCCCTTCTGTTACCTAAGAAGTATAGAAGTATAACAGTGGAGTCTATAACGTAAGCCTTACCTATGCCTTTTACCATGGTATCCATGTCCTTACTTGAATTACTAGCATACATAAATAATCCTCCTGCTTATGTTACACTCTTCCTACCCTCTATCATCTCATATAGTATCCTTCTTATGATAGTAGCATTACCTCTATCTATACCAAACATATTGCGTAATGAGACAAGTGGTATGAGCTTTATACCTTCACTGCTATCTACAAACTTTATCTTTGAGCCTTTGGTTATCCCATACTTACGCCTTAAGGGTATTGGTATTGATATGGTGCCTAATTTGGTTACCGTATGTATATACTCCCTCTCCTTATTATTATTGCTAGCCATAATATAATAAAAGTTAAGCATATTAATAATCTTTTTAATTAATAAAAATGAGAGACTATTATATTGATAGAATTATTATTTTGGTCTAGTAATTAAATCAGCCCCTTGGGGTGTAATTGAACAATCCTCCAGCATCAATTATCTCCTTAATTAGTGGGGGGAATGGTTTCATCTTATATACCTTGTTAGTACTGATATCCTTAATAGTATTGTTATCTATATCTATCTCTAACTCATCGCCATCGTTTATCTCATTGTATGCCTTCTCATCTATCTCTATGGGTAAGAGGTATGCACCATCAACAGCATTTCTATAAAATATCCTAGCAAATGATAATGCTAGCACAGCCTTTATGCCAGCATAGCTTAATGCTATAGGTGCATGTTCCCTACTTGAGCCACAACCAAAGTTACTCCCAGCAAGTATAAAATCACCTTTCTTTACCTTCTTAACAAACTCTCTATCTAAGCCTTCCATTGCATGCTTTGCTAACTCATTAGGATCCATTATCTTTAGATATGGGCCTGGGATTATAACATCTGTATCTATGTTATCTTTAGCATACTTATGTACCCTTCCTCTAAGCAACATAACATTACTCACCTACTAATAACTACTTATATCTCTTGGGTCTGTTATCTTACCTGTTACTGCTGATGCAGCAACAACCTTTGGTGATGCTAGATACGTCTTTGACTCAACATGACCCATCCTTCCTGGGAAGTTCCTATTTGTAGTACTTACACATACCTCATCCTTTGCTAATACACCCATATGTGCTCCACAGCATGCACCACATGTAGGAGGACCTATTACAGCACCTGCCTCAAGGAATATATTTATCAGACCATCCTTTAATGCTCTCATATATATACTCTGTGATGCTGGCAGTACTTCAAGCCTAACCTTTGATCTCTTACCCTTTAGTATCCTTGCTGCCTCTAGTAGATCTGTATACTTTGCCCCTGTACATGAGCCTATGTATGCCTTATCTATCTCTACACTGCTTAATTCCCTTGCATATGCTATATTTGCTGGGGAGTATGGCTTTGCTACTATAGGCTCTAATCTATCAACCTCATATGTAAATACCTCTTCATACTCTGCATCCTCATCACCCTTTATTGCCTTGAATGGAGCATCTGTCCTCTCTCTAATGTATGCTATGGTCTTCTCATCTGGCTCTATTATACCATTCTTTGCCCCTGCCTCGGTTGTCATGTTAGTTAATGTGAACCTCTCATCCATAGGCATCTCTTTAACGGCAGAGCCAGAGAACTGCATTGCCTTATAGTTTGCAACATCTGTACCATTATCCCCTATTATCTTAAGTATTATATCTTTAGCCATTATGTACTCTGGTATCTTACCTTCTAACTTGAAGAGTAATGTCTCTGGCACCTTGAACCATATCCTTCCATGCATAAGAACATATGCTATATCTGTATGCCCCATACCTGTTGCAAAGCAACCTAATGCCCCTGTTGTGTTTGTATGTGAGTCTCCACCAACGTATACCTCACCAGGTAGCACTAATGCCTCCTCATGCGATAATGTATGGCATATACCATACTGTCCCATACCATATCTAAAGTGCTTCTTTATACCAAACCTCTTGCTTAGGCTCTCAAGTGTTACTATATTCTCAGCAGCAATCTTATCAACTGCTGGTACAAAGTGATCCTCTGCTATCCATACCCTATCTGGATCCCATACCTTTATGCTCTTACCCTTCCTCTCAAGCTCTCTAAGAACCATCATAACCCCTGGTCCTGAGACATCATGAACCATAACCTTATCAACGTTAGCAAATACAACGTCTCCAGCACTAACCCTATCCTTACCTGCTGCCCTAGCAAGTATCTTCTCTGTTATCGTCATGCTAACCATAGCATATGCTTGTAAGTAACCCATTAATAATGTTATTTTCTATAAATTGTAAGTGTATGCTAAAGCAATAAAGGTTAAACCTATGCATGGTAGATTTGATCTATTCAAGGTTATAATGGATAGTGTAAATGCATGCAATGAGCATATCCAAGATGATGATATAATAGCATTATCAAGTAAGTTCGTTGCCATGAGCCAAGGGCTAATAATAAATATGCAGAATGTAAAACCAGCATATGATGCATTAGATTATGCAGAGAGGTATCATATGGATGCTAGGATAAGTGAGTTAGTGCTTAGAGAGGCAGATCATACCTTTGCTGGAATCCCAGGATTCATACTTGCAGTTAAGGATGGTATGATTGCACCAAATGCAGGTATAGATAGATCAAATGTAATGCATGGTTATGCTATACTATACCCATCAGATCCATTCAGGGTAGCAGATATGCTAAGGGATAAGTTCTTATTGTATGCAAATAAGAGGGTAGGCATAGTTATAGTAGATAGTAGGCTTATGCCAACTAGGATAGGTACAACTGGAGTAGCATTAGCAGTATCTGGATTTGAGCCAGTTATAGATAAGAGGGGTAGCAAGGATCTATTTGGTAATGTTATGAGGGTTACATTGCATGCATTAGCAGATTGCATAGCATCTACAGCAAACATGCTCATGGGAGAGACTGATGAGTCAAGACCAATAGTTATAGTAAGAGGGTTAAATGTTAAGATGAGTAGCAGAGATTATGATTGGCATGATTTAGCAGTAGCATATGACCAGTGTTTATACATTAGAGGTTTAGCAGGATCTAATATACTAGAATAGAGTTGATATCCTTATTAAAAGCATAACCATTATACATTGGATCATAATATAAATAATTATGAGAAAGGAGTACATAGTTGTAAGGATAGATGCAGCACCTGATGGTAGTCCATACATATTTGTATCCTTAGTTGAGCCAAAGGATATGAAGGAGAAGTCCCAGAGCCCATTTGGTGTTCAAGTTATAAGCAACTTCACATCTTTAGAGGATTTAATGAAGAATATAAACAGGATGATAGCAAGCCAGATGGTTGGAGGCTTTACTACAACACTCAAGTTAAGCATGAAAGAGTATGAAGAGTCTGGTATAAAGGTTGGTGATAAGATATACCTTGAGATAATAAAAGCAGATATACCTACTTAGTAATCACAATTGAAACAGTATCTATAATATTGTATTACCAACCTGCTGTTTATTTATTTATTCCAATCCCTAACTCTTAGTATCTTCACCCTCTGGTTCATACTTCCTCTGCTCTGGCAGCATTATGTATACACATGCTGATCCACACATTGTACAAGGCACATTGTTGCCAGATAACTGACCTTCCCTATTATGTATCATGCTTGCTCTCTCAGGGTCTATTGCTAGGGATATCTGCTTGCTCCAGTTAAGTGTCCTTCTAGCCTTGGTTATCTCTGCATCCCACTTTATTGCTCTATCCCTTATCTTAACTATATCACCTGCATGTGCTGCTATCCTATATGCTATAAGACCTTCCCTAACATCCTCTACTGTAGGCAATGCAAGGTGCTCTGCTGGTGTTAGATAGCATAAAAGGTCTACACCCTCACTTGCTGCTACTGCTGCTCCTATGGCACTTGCTATATGATCATACCCAGCAGCAACATCAGTTACCAATGGGCCTAATACATAGTATGGGGCATCATCCATCATAGCCTTAGCTAATCTAACATTTGCTGCTATTTCATTCAAAGGCACATGCCCTGGTCCCTCAACCATGACTTGTACATCATACTCATGGGCTCTCTTAACTAGCCTTGAAACATTTACCATCTCTGCTATCTGTAACTCATCATGCGAATCAAGTATGGAGCCTGGTCTTAAGGCATCACCAAGGCTAAAGGTTACATCATACTCCCTTGCTATCTCGCACAGGTAATCAAAGTACTCATAGTATGGGTTCTCCTTATCATACTTGAGCATCCATGCTGCTGTTATAGTGCCTCCTTTGCTAACTATCCCAGCATGCCTCTTAACCTTTAATACCCTCTCTGCTAGATCCTTGGTTATACCAGAGTGTATTGTAACAAAGTCAACACCATCCTTTACTGCATCCTCAAATGCCTTTATGAAATCATCTGAACTCATCTCCAACGGGTTCTTGTACTTGCTTACTGCATTAGCATATGCTTGGTATACTGGCACATATCCAAATGGTATCCTTGCTACATCTAGCAGTGTTCTCCTTATATCTACAAGGTTACCAGCATCACTAAGGTCCATTATTGTATCTGCACCATACCTTACTGCAACCTTAGCCTTCTCAACCTCTTCCTTTAGATCAACCTTTAATGTAGAAGTGCCTATGTTAACATTAACCTTTGTACTTAAACCCTTGCCTATACCCTTAACCTTTATCTCCTGCCTTCTAGCATTATTCTTAGGTATTATTATCACACCCCTTGCAACTCCTCTAACTATGAGATCAAGATCAACCTGCTCATCCTTTGCTACCTGCTTCATCTCCTCTGTAGCAATGCCTCTCTTAGCATAACTCATCTGGGTTACCATAACACTAATAATTATATTATCAAATTTAAATGATGTTATTACATGGGTTTATCTATCTATTATGATATGCTTAAATAAAAAGAGTTTGTATTTAACTGCTGCCTACTAGCATTGATAGTTGGTTTACCATATATGCAAGTCTAAGTACATGCCTGCTCCTCTTTATAATATCAATACTGTAATGTCTCTTTATATAATAAAGCAAGAGTACTACTAAAGAGTTTGTGCTTAATAATATAAGAGTACCTAGCATGCTTATACTCTTGCTGAATATGAATATACATATTATTCCTATAGGTATGAGCATCATTACATTTAGAGTATTGTTTACCCCTAGGACTATTGGCATGGTACGTTTACCAGCAAGCATATCGCCCTTGTAATCCTGCAGATCGCCTAAAGGAGCAAGTATAAAGAGGAAGAGGAATGATACAACAGAGAGGATTAAAACACTTATGCTTACATTCTCTACAGCAAAGCCTCCTATCAAGGCTGCTAGAGAGGCTCCAAGTGCATTAATTATAGTCTTGTGGGGGAACTTATCCTTAAGGTTGAATCTTCTATGTGAGTATGCTATAGCAAGTAATGAGCATATGCATGATATTACAACTGTGTAGATGTTTATGCTTACTAAGAGTAGTAATCCTACTATGAATAGTGATGCTATTAGCCTTATTAATTTTGTTACATCTGCATAACCATTAACTACAAGCCTATTAACCTTGTTAAGTCTATCAGCCCTTACATCGTAAAGGTCATTGTATATGTATGTTGCTAGGCTTATTGTATATGTACCAAATAAAAGCCTTAAGGCAATGCTAGGCTCAATGTTACCATTGGAGGCGATAGCTAATGAGAATAGTGATGTGAGGGCAAATATGTATACTTGGTTCCTCTTCTTTACATAATGAAGCAAATATCCAGTATATTCTATTATTGCTGACTTTTCCTGCTTCTTGGTATAGTTATGCCATATATTCTCCATTTCAAGAGAATAAAGAGATATAGTAGCTTATAAAGTCTACTTTAACCATATTATGGTATTAAGATTTATTATAAAATATAAAATACGGTCTAATTAATATGAAAATATGAAGGGTTACTCCTGCTAAAATTTAATGATAATTAACATAAATTTAATTACTCTTATTCTTCATTATTAAAAGGAACTCCTTTCCTTTGCTTGTTGTTACATAGCACTTATATGGTACCTGTATCTCCTTCACTAACCCAAGTTCTAGCAACTCATTTAAGTACTTGTTTAACTGATAGTAGTTAAGATTTGCCTTGTACAGTATATGGGTCTTCTTACATGGTTCTAAGGTAACCTCCAACATATTTATCAGTATATCTAATTTGTCCCTCTTCTCTTGATACGTAACATTGCTCATAGAACAGAGATACTTGAGTTATGTTATATACTTTATGTGGTTGATTACATATACCTTGCATTATATACCAATTTATTCACTTAAAATAGAAATATTTATAGATGTTTTACCTCGTATGAGTATTTAGCACTATTAATGCCTTCTCATACTCTTTTAATGTGTTTATGGGTAACCACTTACTATAGTCTACAAAGAATGATGCTAACCTTCTCATCTCCGCAAGTTTAGGGAATATTACAGACTCTAACTCAATTGAACCATCCTTATCAATATCAACAAGATCATCTATAATCTCATATACCTTTGGCTCAAAAGCATACAAGCCTATAGATGTAGGTATGCTAAGCATAGGCTTCTCCTTGAATGAGATTACATTACCATAGTTATCCAACTCTGCCACCCCATATGGATACTCTATGCTATTAACAAGTGCTATGGTAGCATAGGAGCTTTTATCTGAGACGTTTTTAATATGAGAATCTATGAACCTTGAGTATATATTATCATCAAGTATTATATCATCAGGGAATGTTATTAGGGATCTCTTGCCATAATCTATCTTCTTATTCATTAGAGCATACTTGAATGCCTTACCTTTACCCCAACCTAATCTATCATTTGGATCTATACTATACTTGATGCTTATATCACTACTATTATAACCCTTATCTTCTATATGCTTAATAACCAGTTCAGCCTTATAACCTAGCAGGAGTATAAACTCTTTAAACCCATTCCTTATTAACTTATCCATGCATATATCTAGAAGTGTTACCTTATCGTTGCTTTGATTACTGCTGCTATTATTCATCTTAAGCAGACACTTTGGTGCATCTATACCTAGTCTCTTGCCCATACCTCCAGCAAGTAAGACCACTTGAACATCGCTTCTCATAATTTAACACCTTCTATACTGCTACTCTCTTCCATACTCTTGCTCTTTATATACTCTATATTTGGTATCTTGCTTGGGTCTATGTTGTTTGCATATGCTAGATGAACACTCATTATATCCCCAACGTAACTTAATGATAGCAGTCTAGCAAGCCTTGAGTTACCTATGCTAAAGAGTTCTATAACATCTGCACCTTTGCTCCTTATCAACTCCTTAGCCTTGTTTATAGTTGCATAAAGATCATAACCATGCTCCTTGCTCTTCTCATACTCTATATCCCTTAACATTACAAGTGCATGATTGCTAGCATCCTTATACCACGTCTCTATCTCATTATGGAGTAACTCTGGGAAGACATCATAGTAGCAGTGCATCTTGGCATTCTCATTCAGCATCTGCTTCCATCTTAATGCTGCTGCTTGTGTGAACTCATTAGAATATATTGATAACATTTTATTATTAAGCCTATACTTCAACTCCTCAAATCTACTCTTATCCTTTGCTATATTGCATAATATATTAACTGCTTCCTTCACATCTTTGCGTATATTGCTTATAACATTTGAGTGCTCTAATACTAGCAATACAGGTAAGAGCATATAGCCTAGAGATGTTCTGCTAAAACCATTCCCGTTTATCCTTATGTATTGTATACCTTGCTCATTCCCGTTAGAGACAACATCCTTATTATTACTATTAGATGTAACAAGAACAGTCTTAGCATAGTAAGATGCAGCCTTCTTAACTGCTATCAGAGTCTCCCTTGTCCTACCAGAGTATGTTACTGCTATAGCTAGTGTATTATTGCCCATCCTAGGAATATTGCTGCTCTTAACTACACTTACCCTAAATTCATCTCCTATTATACCCTTTACAAAATCACCAACTATACCAGAACCACCCATGCCTATTACAACTACCTCATCTATGCCATCATAGCCTCTTATCTCACTGTAAAGTGTTAAAGACTCTAGCATCTGGTAAGGCAGATCCATTACCTTATCTAGCATATATGGAATTAATTGTACATGTTAATAAATATCTCTAATAATTAGTTATTACATACAATCAATAAAATTATAATAAAATAATAAAGGGCAGTTATTGTTTGTTAGATGGTTTAGGGCAGCCCTCCATAGGCCATATGTATACATCCTTGCCAGGTAACTGCCATAACTCACCAGAGTAAAAGTCAGTGTTATCTATATGGCATCTATAGCATATATTAACCTGCACATCCTTATCTGGTTTGCCTATTAGCCTTAGGAACTCCTTTGCATACTCTACTGCCTTCTTATCATACTCTGCTGGGACTTCATCAACATCTGCAGCATCTGTAGGTATGAATACATCAAAGTGTATCCTTCTGCCATCAGCATACGTATTGTATACAACTACGTTCTTTGCACTACCTACATATGGCTTAAGTTGTGTTTCCATACTTTATTGAATCATAAAGCATCTCATTTAAATCTTTTTATAATAAATATAAATATATTTTAGCATGTATAGGAAGGTTGCTCTTGGTGGTACATTCGATATAATACATAAAGGGCATCTTGCATTGCTAGATAAAGCATTTAGCATTGGTAAGCATGTAGTTATAGGCATTACAAGTGATAAACTAGCATTAAGCATGGGCAAGAGTATATTGAACAATTATGATTCAAGGGTAAGGAACCTTTTGTATATACTAAACAAGTATGGGAGTAATAGGTTTAGCATAGTTATGCTTGAGGATGAGTTTGGCCCAGCAGCATATGATCCTAGCATAGAGGCTATAGTTGTAAGCAAGGAGACTGAGCATAAGTGCAAGAGGCTTAATGATATAAGGATAGCAAAGGGGTTAAGGCCATTGGATGTAGTAAGTATAGACCTTGTATTAGCAGAGGATGGTAAGAGGATATCATCAACACGCATACGTGCTGGAGAGATAGATGCTCAAGGTAACCTTGTTGCTTAGATAGTACTTACATACAGGAGCATCTTCCAATGGAGATTTAACTACCTGCTTATTTACATGTTATACATTCTGTTTAGGAATGTATCTATTAGATTATCGTATGCATAATTAGCAAGACTACTATTACTTCTTAACCAGTTGCCTTTAGAGTCTCATACCAATATAATAATGGCGCCGGGGACGGGATTTGAACCCGTGCGGCCCTTACGGGCCACAGACTAACTGAATGCCTGCCTTATTACTACAGCAGATGCATTTAGCAGGCCTGCCCCCTACCAGGCTAGGGCACCCCGGCTTGCCATTGCACACTTACACCATACCACTACTAATGGGCAAGTATTAATTTATGCTTTTACTAAACTACTGTAATGGTAAAACCTAGGAAGGCTCCAGGTGAGGATAAGAGGAGGTTAACCAAATGGCAACTCATACTACCTGCTATACTTATTGGTGTAGGCACAGGTATTGCATACCTTATAAATCACTTCATACTAGGAGGGAAACCACCTATAGAGCAGTGTATATCTAGTGAGAATCTACCATTTAGACTACATGCAATGCTAGAGGTTACCATAGATGGTAAGGTAGTAAGTGTTCCAGAGGATATAGGTAGGAGTAAAGAGTGTTTAAGACCATTGCATACAAAGGATGGTGGTAATGTGTATATAGTATACTCTAGACCAGTAAGATTTACACTTATGGATCTGATAAGATTATGGGGACTAGATACAAGTAAGTATGATGTAAGCATCTGGGTTAAGGCTAAGGATGGACAAGAGTATGTAAACGTTGGTAATGACCCTAGCAAGGTTGCATTTGAGGATGGCATGAGTATAAGGATGGAGTTAAGTAGCAAGTAGATACTTAAAAAATAAAATAAGATCAGATGTTAAGAACCTATGTAATTTAATTTAATTTAAGCCAAGCCAAGTATCATAGCAATAGCATCCATAGTAACTCGTTTTATGGAATTTGGAGATAATGGATGATTAGTCTTACTCTTCTATGTTAACCTTTATACTCACCTTATCTCCATGCTTTATCCCTAAATCCATAATCTTTACAGGCGATATGAACTCCAATATGCTATCATCATGATGCGTCCTCTCTGGTATAAGTATTGCACCATCTATAGTATCGTTCATCTTTGCTCTATAGCATCTTACCCCACCGTATGTTCTCTTACCATCACTGAACCCTTCTATAATTATTGGGGGATACTTTGTAATCTCTTGCTTAGCATCTATATACATCTTATCTAACTTTATGTTAAGTGTACCAGGGTATGGATCGAATCCTAGCCTGCTTATGAACTGTAGCCTATATCCATTCAAGGACATGTAATAGCTACCTTCACCCATCCCTTTCACTACAGTACCAACTAGTTCTATAACCTTAATAGGCTCTATTACAGCCTTAAGTTTCATGAATAGGTTGTATACCTCTCTATAGCCCTTCTCTGTAACCTTGATGGAGAAGCCTTGCCCATATCTCATCCTCTTTATGTAACCATTGCTCTCCAACTCTAGCAGATGCTTAGATGCTGCCTGTTGAGATTTACCTATGCTATTGGCAAGCTCTGTAGTAGTTATATTAACATAGTTACTTCTAGCACCTCTAAGCAGTAACTCTATAAGCGTAACTAACATATGCATCTTTACCTTATCCTTATACTTACTACTACTCATACAAGTCCTAACTGGTTGAATGTTAGTATCTTAATATTATGGGTATCGCTTATGTCTGCTATTCTATGCCCTATTATATACTCTACACCAGCACTTGATGCTGCATCAAGTAAGCGTTGAGTTATTATACCATCAAGCATAACATACTTTATACCCTTCTCAGACTGGAGTCTCTGTACTATCTCACTCACAGGTACTCTGAACCTTTCTTGCATTGATTCATCCAATGCAACTGCCTCTAGTGTCTCATTTATAATTGAGAATACCTCCTTTACTTTACTTAAGAGTGTATCATCAATAGCAGGATGGTGTACAAGCTCTACCCTCTCTCTATCTCTATATCTATCTCTATCTCTAACGCTTATTGCTCCCCTTCTACCCTTATCATCCCTTATACCCTCATACTCTCTACCTTCAATCTTAGCCTCAAGTACCTCATCTTTACTCCTTCTCTCCTTTAACATATCTTCACTAGGTATTGCATCCTTTAGAATATCTTGTATCTCAAGTGGTGTAAGGTCCTCAACCTCTCTGTTCTGTGGGGCTCTAACTACCTTATCTATCTTTACTGTATTCTGTAACTCCCTTAGTATAAGATCTGCTGCCCTATCACCATCCAAGAATGCTACAACATAACTCTTCTCCTTGCATAACTTTATAACAGACTCAGATATCTTTGCACCCTCTATAGCAATAGCATTATCATAACCTGCCCTAAGCAGGTTTATCACATCTGCCCTACCCTCAACTAGTATTATCCAATCAGACTCAAATACCCCTGCACCACATGCAAGATGCTCCTTCCCATAAGTTGTTAACCTTGCTGGCTTTACTGCCTCATATATATCCCTTAGCATAGACTCAGACTCACTTATACTCTTGGTTGCCCATTCCTGAACTATCTTCTTTGCTCTATCAACTATCATCTTCTTCTTAACCTCTCTAACATCCTCTATAGTTGATAAAGCAAACTTTGCGTTAAATGGTCCTACCTTATCTATAGTCTCAACAGCAGCTGCTATTAAAGCAGCTGTACTTATATCAGTGCTCATAGGTATCACTACCTCTCCACTACTCCTATTGCTCCTAACATCTAGAGTAACCTCTATCCTCCCTACCTTAGAGGTTCTCTGCAACTCATTCAAGTTCATCTCTGGACCTAGTAGACCCTCTGTCTGCCCAAACAGGGCTCCTATTATATCAGCCTTCTCAACTATTCCATCTACATCAAACTTTATCTTTACATTATACTTTACAACCCCTGAATTAGGCATCTAATTCTCTCCTCTTTAGTATAATAAAGAGGATTGGTATGCTAGATATATAAGTGTTGCAATCATATTAGTTGTGAAAGAGAAGGAGTATGATTTAGCTATTATAGGATGTGGTATAGTTGGATTAATGATAGCTTATAAGTTAGCATTAATAAATAAAAATAAAGAAAGAATAGATAAGAGAAGGATATCATGTATATGCATAGATAAGGAGAGTAGCATAGCTAAACATGCTAGCAGTAGGAACTCTGGTGTTATACATTCTGGCATACATGCTAAGCCTAATACATTAAAGGCTAGGTTATGCGTTAAGGGTAATGAACTCATGTATAAACTATGCAATGCTCTTAATATACCATATAGAAGAGGTGGGATGCTCATAATTCCTAATAGCAATGATGATGAGAATAGGTTAAGTGAGCTAGAGAGGAGGGCAAGAGCAAACTCAGTTAAGTATGAGATAGTTCATAAAGATAGGATAAAGGTGTTAGAGCCTTATGCAAAGGCTAGTATAGGGATATATGTGCCTAGTGCTGGTGTAACAGATCCATATAATGTTGCATATGCTGTTTATAGCAAAGCATTAGAGAGTGGGATTGAGTTCATGTTCAATAGCAAGGTTATAGGTATTGATGAGCATAAGGATGGGTTTAAACTAATAGTTAATGATAATAAGAATACAGTTAATGCTAGAATGGTTATAAATAGTGCTGGTCTGTATGCTGATGAGATAGCCATGCTAACAGGTCTTAATAAGTACAAGGTATATCCATGCCTTGGGGAGTACTATATAATAAAGGGTAAACCTTATCTTGTAAACTCTCTAATATATCCTATACCAACATTTGATTACAAAGGGATAGGCATACATCTAACAAAGAGGTTGGATGGTAGCATAAGTATTGGACCCAATGCTATATACCTCTCAAGTAAAGATGAAGTGTATATGAGTAGCATGGATGAGTTCTATCAGCATGCATCTATGCTAGTAGAAGGGGTAAGTAGAGAAGATCTAGTATATGGATACTCTGGCATAAGGGCAAGACTTGTAGGGCATGGTAGCAAGGAAGAGCCAGACTTTGTTATAGAAGAGTATCCTTACAACTTCATCCATCTCATTGGTATAGAGTCCCCAGGGTTTACATCTTCTCCAGCAATAGCAGATTACTTGCTAGACATGTTAAGGGATAGACTTCTTCTTCTTATTTAGTTAGATTGTATATAATCTATTATTGTTGTTGATATGCTCTTTGTATATTACAAGCTCCTCTACACTCCTTATCTTACCTCTTGTGATCTCAACCAACCTTTTCTTATAGAATAGATTAACCCTTCTTCTATTTGAGATCATGCTAACAATTCTTTGAGTAAGGTACCTACCTTTGCTATCCATATCTAGCAGTAGTATAACCTCTTTAGAATGCTGTATATTATCTACAAGCCTACTTAAACTCCTACAACTATTAAGCATTATAATATTACCATAGAAGCCTAGAGCAGTTAATGCTATAACATCCTTCTTACCCTCAACAACTACAACAGCGCCATTGCTAGACTCATGATTAAGCATATCTATGAACTCCTTTAACTCCTCTACCTCATCCTGCTCTATTCTATGCACTAGATAGAATTACATTCTAGCGATTTAAATATTATTAGTTAGTGTAAACCTTATATCTTAAAGAGAGTAAGGTACGTTATGTTATTTGAACTGTACAGTGATGCTTTAAAGAGAAGGGATAGCATAGTTAGTAAGATAAATAGCAATAAAGAGAGTATATTTAAAGATGCTGAGAAGAGATGGGTAACCTATGAGCCAAGGGTAACAGAATCTAGGCTTGCTGGGATAGATAGTAGTTTTAACTACAGAAGGTACAAGGGCTTCTACCTTTATGCTATTGCAGGGGTATCAATAACTAGTAAAGGTGATCTAATAGTTAATCCAATAGTTAAACTTGATGTAGAGAAGTTAATGTATGATAAGAGTAGAGGCTATATAAGCCCAAGGAACATCCTGCTTATAAGGTGTATGAAGATTGAGTATGAATTGGCAAAGCGGAGTGCTAAAGAGGTTGATGACATAGACTTCTTACTTATAGATGGTTCTATAATTGCAAGGTTCTACGATCAAAGGTTTAAGCAGTACTATTACGATGATATAAAAGGTTTATCTGAATACTATAAAGATCTCTTACGTAGTGATAATATAATATTTGTAGCAAAGAACTCTGAGAGTAACTCTATGCTAAATGGTAGCCTAGCAGATATATACTACTTTAGCAAGGTAACATCTAAGCCTGGGTATGCTTATGAGTATCAAAGGATAAATGATGAGGATATAACTGTAGCATATGTAAGGTTAAGATCATGCACGCCTATAATAAAGGTTGAGATCCCTAGCAAGAGGGATGAGAAGGATATAAGGGAGATAATTGATATGCTTGCATTGGAGAGTGTATCAGGCTATCCTTACGTGCTTAGATTAGCACATGAGAGGTGTAAGATAAGCGATGATGATATGAGTAGGATAGAGGATATGATAGGATTAAGCATAGAGGAAGGGGATAGGGAGGTATTGGATGAATGAGTAGCAGTAATAGTATAAAGAATGATAAGCCATTAGGATTCATAGTTGGAGAATCTTATCCATACAGATTCTCATTTATAGCATACAGACCAGTTAGCGTTGGAGAATATGTTGTGGTAACAACTAACGATAGCAGGAGGATACTTGGGCTTGTTGAGAACTCATCCATAAAGAGCAGTATACTTGCAAGTGTTAACAACTATCTTGCAGCATATGAAGGCAAGAGGATAGCAGAGATGAACGAGAGGGATAAGAGTTATCAAGCAACTGTAAGGATCCTAGGTTATACAGATGATCTTGCCAAGGGTATAGTTACCATACCTAGCACTCCCCCAGAGCCTGGTAGCACTGTGCTAGAGGCTAGCATTGATGACCTTAAGGTATTCTCAGTTAATGATTACAGATGGGCAAGTATAGGAACACTGCTAAGGAATAGCAAGGTTAAGGTTTATGTTAACATAGATAAGATAGCAAGCAGGCACCTTGCCATATTATCTGTAACAGGTGGAGGTAAATCAAATCTATTAGCATTGATAGCAAAGAGGGTTGCTGAGAGGAACGGTACAATGGTTATATTCGATTACCATGGGGAGTATAATGATCTAAGCATAAGTAATGTTAATCATATTAAGGCAAGGATAAACCCTAGGTTCATACATGATGCTGATGAGCTGGCAGATCTACTTGAGGTTAAGGAGAATGCTAGTGTGCAAAGAGATATCATTAGCAAGGCTCTAACAGATGATGTTAGACATGCTGAGGACTTTTGGAGTGCATTAAGGGCAAGTATAGATAACATTAAAGGCATAGAAGAAGGTAAGCAATCTAGCAAGAGGAATCCACAGATAATAAGGGCTTGTGAGAGGCTTCAGAGCATAATAGATAGTGCAGTAAGGAGGTTAGGCTCACTCTTCGATACAAGTAGCAATGAACCTTTGAATCTTCTAAGACCAAATATGATAAACATACTAGATATGATAGAGTTCTCTGAGAAGCAGGCTGATGTTGCAATATCATACTATCTGGAGGAGATACTAGAGGATAGGAAGAGGGCTGAGAGAGCAAAGAGATTAGATGGAAGGAAGGATAGCAGTGAGAGGGAGAGGGTAAGGTTTACAAGCCCTGTTATATGTGCTATAGAGGAGGCGCACGTATTCCTTCCAAGCAAGGTAGATGTATATACAGATACCAAGTACATAGCAAGCAAGATAGCAAGGGAAGGGAGGAAGTTTGGAGTCTCCCTAATAATAGTATCCCAGAGACCAAGGAGGCTTGATCCTGATGTGCTTAGCCAGATGGGCTCATTGGCTATACTTAGGCTTACCAATCCAGAGGATCAGAGGTATATAAACGAATCTAGTGAGATAGTTAGTAGGGAGTTGCTTGAATATCTGCCATCCTTGAATGTGGGCGAGGCTATACTAGTTGGGCAGTGGGTTAACATACCATCCATAGTTAAGATAGAGAAGGTTGAGGAGAAGAGGGCAGGGGAGGATATAAGCGCTGTAGATGAGTGGAGGGATAGATATAGATATGATAGCATAGCAAGAGAGGATACTAAGGAGTTGATAGGCGATTAGTTAGTAAAGTAAAGAAAGTTAGACTAATCTTATTTTTAATTAATTGTTCTACAAATATCTAGTAGATTTAATAATAATAAAAAGGGTTGTTATTGAATTATTGTTGGTTATTACTCTCCTTTATACTAACTCCCTTCCTTCTATACACTGCTAATACAGCCAATGATGAACCTATAACAGCTACTGCTCCTATTATACTCTCTGGTACTACAAAGAAGAGTACCTGAAACTCATACACTAAAGTACCACTTGGATCTGTATCAACCATTAATTTCCAACCGCCTAGATCTAAACTACTTAATCCAAAGTCATTTGGTATATCCCATAATGCACACTCCCCAGGATTTATGGTTTCACCTACATGAACTGTGCTTGTATATGAAGCACCACTCTCATGCATTATCTCTACACCAGTTATTTTTAACGGTGTTACACCAGCACAAAGTGATGCAGTTGCAGTAGATGTAGGAGTAGGCAATAGATCTGGGTTTATACTTAAGCCATAATCTGCATAAGCATGGTTACTCATACCTAACAGTATTGAAGATATAAGTACAGCAAAGAAAATAAGTGAGTGTTTATTCATTTGCCTTGCCATTACTCTTCACCTAGTTAATGCTCATGCCATCTCTTCCATCGCTACTATATCAGCATGTATTGCTGCTGATGCTGTATCGTGTGGTCTAACACTACTATTACTGCTGTTTGCCAATGCTATATCGGTTATTGGGAAGTTTACCATAGCCTCATCTAAATCAACATGGTATGTACAGAAGCTGCCTGGGAAGGAGACATCATTTACAAGATTACTGCTATCCAGTGGTATTATTTGTAACTGAGTATTGCCTGCCCCAACATTAGCATTTGCAATCACTACAACAAATGGACTCTTCCCATCTCTATCACATTGAACATTACTTATTGCAACATGCCCATGTGCAACCTTCATATCTGTAAAGTCAGCTAACAGTTTGAAGAATCCTGGCTTACCAAACGGTGCGAATATGTTGTTTATATCTACTTGCAGTACTGCATGAGCCTCCTCTTCTTCATGTCCTCCATTCTCTGAAGCCTGTACATTGCTGGCAAACAGTGCTGTAGTAGTTATTACTCCTGCTACCGCAGCTATTACTAGTAGAGGTATTAGGTACTTCATCGCCATAGATTATATATCTATATATATATCTATTGCGAAATGTATTTATTCATCACATATTCCGTAATACAAATTATATAATTTGT
>VAPR01000125.1_pt1 | contig 54258 bp, 45 predicted proteins | sample 3380701 | NCBI WGS metagenome assembly VAPR01 (sample SAMN11536904, study PRJNA540576) | hot springs metagenome | isolation source: hot spring wet sediment | place: Spain: Lobios | collected 2014-01
CCGGGCATAGGGAAGCTCGCGGAACCCGACCGATGTCGGCCTCAGCCGATCATCCCGCCTTCTTCTCCAGAAGGGGGAACATGACGCACCGCTTCTCGACCATCTCGCGCGTGACGACGAACTCCTTGATCTTCTTCTGCGCCGGCAAGATGTACATGGCATCCAGCATCAATTCCTCCAGGATCATGCGCAGGCCGCGGGCGCCGACCTTACGTCGAAAGGCCTCGCGCGCGATGGCGTACAGCGCGTCCTCGGTGAAGCGCAGCTTCACATTGTCGAACTCGAACTGCTTCTGATACTGCTTGATGATGGCATTCTTGGGCTTGGTGAGGATCTCCACCAGGGCCGTCTCGTTCAACTCATGCAGCGTCGCGACCACCGGCAGCCGCCCGACGAACTCCGGGATGAGTCCGAACTTAATCAGATCCTCCGGCTGCACGTGGGCGAGGATGTTATCGCGCCGTCGCTCAGCCGCCGTGCGGATCTCCGCTCGGAATCCGACAGAGCGATTGCCCAAGCGTCGCTCGATGATCTTCTCCAACCCGACGAAGGTCCCCCCGCAAATGAAGAGGATGTTCGTCGTGTCCACGGGGATGAACTCCTGATGCGGATGCTTGCGCCCGCCGTAAGGCGGGACGTTCGCGATCGTGCCCTCGAGGATCTTCAACAGCGCTTGCTGCACCCCCTCGCCCGAGACGTCGCGCGTGATCGAGGGGTTCTCGTCCTTCTTGGCGATCTTGTCCACCTCGTCAATGTAGACGATGCCGCACTGCGCGCGCTCGACATCGCCATTGGCCGCCTGGATCAAGCGCAGCAGGATGTTCTCGACATCCTCCCCCACATAGCCGGCCTCGGTCAACGTCGTCGCGTCCACGATGGCGAAGGGGACGTCGAGCATCTTCGCCAGCGTCTGCGCGAGCAGGGTCTTGCCCGTCCCCGTCGGCCCGATGAGCAGGATGTTGCTCTTTTGGATCTCCACATCGCTCGGGGCGCGATTCATCAGGACGCGCTTGTAGTGCTGGTAGACGGCGACGGCCAGCTTCTTCTTCGCCTCCTCCTGGCCGATGACGTATTGATCGAGGAACTCCTTGATCTCCGTCGGCTTGGGCAGCCGAGGTCGTGGGGCCGGCTCGACGACGGAATCCTCGGACATGAGCGCATTGCAGATCTCGACGCACTCATTGCAGATGTAGACATTCGGCCCGGCAATCAGTTTCTTCACCTCGTGCTGGAGTCGTCCGCAGAAGGAACATCGCGCCACCTCCTCCGTCTTTCGCACCATGGGCTCCCCCTCCGCTCAGGACTGTCTCCGGATCCGCGCGAGCGCCACCGCCCTCCTCCTCCGATGCGGTTGGTCCGCGTGACCCTCCGTGAGGCCTCTCTCAGGATTGCCCCCGATGAGTGATGACGTGGTCAATGATGCCGTAGCTGACGGCTTGCTCCGCCGTCATGATCAGATCCCGTTCGACATCCCGCTCGATGACCTCCAAGGGCTGGCCCGTGTGCCGTGCCGTGGGCATTTGTTTTATGGGACTTGCAGTTGGTGTAGGACTCGCACAAGGCCGTGGCGTTGACGTGTACGATGTTGTGCGCTGCGGAACTGTGCGGTGGCTGTACAGCGTGCAGCAGGCCGGTATCAGCGGTGAACGCCCGGTACTGCCTGCCTTTTACGAGACGCCCGATGGGCACTTTCGCCTCCACTATGCTCTTGCCGGTGTGGATGCTGTCCCACCGGCTGACGCTGATGGTAACGGGGTGCCGGACTACATTGACACAGCAGCTAGCCTGCTGTCGTACGTTTACTCCGTGCTCGTAGACACACTGGGATATCCGCCGCCGCCTTCCGATTCAGGAGCCGGGGGCTCTGATGCTTACGATGTCTACTTCCTCAACCTCGGTCCGCAGGGGCTCTACGGTGAGACGGTTCCAGAACGGCTTCTGCCGCAGGGTAGCTTCCCGCGGTTTACCTCGTTTCTCAAGCTGGACAATGACTACAGCCCGGCAGACTCGGTGGGGGGACGGCCGACGTATCGGGAAACAGGAGTTCGTGCACTTCGCGTCGCGATAGCACATGAGCTGTACCATGCTGTGCAATTTGGCAACTACGGTATCGCCCGTAGTGGTATGCTGCTCTACGAGCTTGCCAGCACGTTCATGGAGTGGCGCATCTTCCCTGATACGCGCGATTACGAGCAGTTCTTGCCTGAGCTCTTCCAGCAGCCGGAGCAGTGCGTGTTCGGTGACGGTGATAATGCAGCGCTGGGATACCGTTTTGCTGTCTTCGGGCAGTACCTCTACTTGCGATGGGGGGATACGGTCTTTCACCGGATGTGGGAGCACATTGGCGCGGGGGCGCATCCTTACGGAGCGTTGGATACGGCACTGCGTGAATGTGCTCAGAGCTCGTTGCCGACGGCGTGGTGCGAGTTCCTGCCGTGGCTGTACTACACCGGTCGCCGAGCGCGCCCGGGTTATTTCCCTCGGGCAGCAGAATTCCCAATGGTTCGGTTTGCCCACGTAGCAACGTTTACACCGCCAACGGCGATGCACAGTGGGCACTTGCTGCCGTTTGAATTCCGCTTCGTGCGTGTTGTCTTCTCTGTCGAGAGTGGGCAGACTCCTGATACACTGGACCTGGCGCTGAGCAATCCAGACTTGGCGGCAGTGCTGCGCTCGCAATATCAGCCTGCAGACTACACGGTTGTCTGCGGCTATGTCCCCGATGGAGAGCCTATTCCTGGGACTCCCTATGCTGTGCGCTTGCAGGGTGTGCAGGGTCTGTGCCGGCAGTTGTTCTGGAATGCTGGGGTGTCTATCGTAGCGATAAACGAAGCCTACCCGCAGCCGTTCGTACTCGGTGTTCACGAACGCTTCTGTGTCCCGGTGCCGCCATCGGCAGCGCTGGGAGTGGCGGCGGCTGTTGAGGTGTATACACCGGCATGGCAGCGTGCGGCTTCGTTTACGGGTACCGTGCAACTCGATGGGTCGTACCTTGTGTGTTGCATTGGTCCGGTTGCAGTGCGGCCAGGGGTATACATCTACCGCCTTGTCGTTGGCGGGCAAGAGCAGTGGGGCAAGCTGGTTGTGAGCGAGCAGCCGTGAACGCGCTGGAGGCGGTGGGGCTTGGGAAAGCGTATGTACCAGGTATCTGGGTTCTGCGCCATTTAGAGCTGCGCCTGGAGGCAGGCTCTGCGGTAGCGGTGGTGGGGCCGAATGGGGTTGGGAAAACAACGCTCCTCAAGGTGCTGTGTGGGCTATCCGAGCCGACAACGGGGCAAGTGCGCGTGATGGTGGCCGGGACATGGTATGCCCCGCGGGAGTGCCTCTGGTGGGCAATTGGCGTTGCGGCACCATACGTTCAGCTCTACACTGAGTTTACACCGTGGGAGCTTTTGCGGTTAGGGCTTCGTCTGCGGGGCAGACCCTGGCTGCAGGAGCGTATTGGCATGCTGGCAGAGGAATTGGGGCTCTCTGGGCTTCTCCATCGTCGCATTGCAACGCTTTCCTCCGGCATGCAGCAGCGAGTACGCGTTGCGTTAGCATTGGTCCACGAGCCGGTTGTGCTCGCGCTGGATGAGGTCACGGCGACCTTGGATGCGGAGGGTATAGCAGCTGTTGAGCGGCTAGTGCGCCAGCACCGCGAGCGCGGCGGCATTGTCGTTGCGGCAACAAACGCGGAACATGAGCGCCGCTGGTGTGAGCATGTTGTGTCGTTACCACTCACTCCTGCAAGGTGAAGGGAGCATGCTGTGGCTTGTTGCTGTTCCGTTCTTCAGCATCGCATGTGCTGGAATGAGCACCGTAGATCACGCCCCGACGGCTGGACCGCTGTGGGTCGTGAGGGCACGCTTGCCGGAGCGCTTGGAGTTCTGTGGCGAACCGGTACCCTTGGAGCTCCCGGAGGTGCGGGAAGGGATTGAGCGGGAGCTCTACATCCTGCTGCAACAGCCGGGGCAGTTAGTCCTGTACCAAAAGCGGGCCGGGCGGTACTTCACGGTGTTTGAGGAAGCTCTGCGCCGCGCGGGGATGCCTTTGGATTTGAAGTACGTTGCCATTGCCGAGAGCGCCCTGCTGCCGACAGTTCAATCGCCTAAGCAAGCTGTAGGGCTGTGGCAGTTTATCCCCGAGACGGCCCGAGCCATGGGGCTGCGCGTGGACGAGTTCGTGGATGAACGGCGCCATCCCGAACGGAGTACGGCTGCTGCGGTTGCCTACCTGCAGCGGGGCTACCAGCTGTTCGGGAGCTGGACGTTAGCCGTTGCGGGCTACAACATGGGGCACGAAAACCTCCAGGCTCAGCTTCAGGCGCAAGGAGTGAGGAGCTTCTACGATGCGTTCCTCAACGAGGAGACGACGCGCTACATCTACCGCATCATCGCCATCAAGTACGTGCTGGAGCATGCGGCAGACTACGGTGTTGACGTGCCTCCCTCCGAGCACTATACGGTGCCTCCGGTGCGAATCGTGCAGTGGGCAGAGGCAATTCCGGATTTAGTCGCCTGGGCGCGGCAGCAGGGTGTGCGGTACAAAGATGTGCGGCTCCTCAACCCCTGGATTCTCCAGCCACGGCTACCCGCGCCACCACCTGGCACAGTGTACGAAATTGCTGTGCCGCGGTAGTCTATGCAGTCTCAGTTGGTGCGGTGGCGAGGATATCCTCCGAGGTTACCAGGATTGCCCCGGCGTTCTGCATCTCCTGCAGTGCCCGCTCACCATCCCCGGGTTGGACGTTGACGGCACGGACAGCGTCGGTCACGACGTACGTCCGGAACCCATGCCGCAACGCATCCAGAGAGGTTGCGCGGACGCAATAGTCCGTTGCCAGCCCGGTAACGTACAGCTCCGTGACCCCATGCTGCCGGAGGTACTCAGCCAGGTTCACGTTCGTTGCCTCAAAGGCAGAATAGCCGTCATCGCGGTTACCCGTTCCCTTCAGGAGCACCTGCTGGATTTTGTCTGTGCGCAACTGCGGGTGGAACTCCGCACCCCATGTACCCTGGATGCAGTGCGGCGGCCACTTCTGAAAGTGCACCGTCTCCTGTGGATGCCAATCCTTTGATGCCAGCACCAGCGGAAAGGCATCCATAAGGCGGTTGATGACGGGGACGACGGCATCACCCTCAGGCACGGGCAGGGCTCCACCGGGGCAGAAGTCATTCTGGACATCAACAACAAGCAGCGCCTTCATGGCAGACCTGCGATTCGCTGTGAAACCAGCCTGCATCAGAGACGAAGCGCTTCGCGGACGAGTTTGTCCCGCAAGTCCATGAGCGCGCGACTGATGCCAACCGGGTAGATATGCGGGTTTTCAAAGCGTTTGTGAGCATCCGGGAGGAACTGGAACCGCTCGGCAGCGTACGCGCGGACCTTACTCAGTGATGGGAGCGGAGAGGTGAGCTCCCCGGCAGAGAGAACTGGCTGGAGGAGCGGCTCGGCAGTCAGCCCTTCAACAGGTATCCGCTGGATGGGAAAGAAGGGATGGTAGAGCTCGCTCGGAGCGGATGGCTCCTCGGCTAACGCAATCCCATCGGCAACAAAGGAGCCATCTTCTGCCCGGTACCGGAAGAGCTGTTTCCGACCCGGCAGGAGCACCTTCGTGAAATCGTCGGACACTTTGACGGTTGGGCGTCCATCGCACTCAACCAGCTTGTAGACCCCATCCAGAGCCGGGCAGTCGTAGGCGGTGACCAAGCGTGTGCCGACCCCAAAGCCATCAATTGGAGCACCTTGGTGGAGGAGGCTCCGGATGACGTACTCGTCCAGCTGGTTGGAGGTGAAGATTTTCACGTACGTCAAGCCAGCTTCATCCAGCATCTGGCGGGCGCGTGTGCTCAAGGTCGCCAAGTCCCCACTATCAATGCGGATACCCAGCAGCCGGTGTCCTTGCTCTTCCAGTTCCTTGGCTACACGGATAGCGTTGGGGACTCCGCTCTGGAGGGTGTTGTAGGTATCCACCAGCAGAATGCACCGGTCGGGATAGAGGCGGGCGAACGTCCGGAAAGCCTCCAATTCATCGCCGAAGCTTTGGATCCACGAGTGTGCTTGAGTTCCGGTAATTGGAATGCCGTAGAGCATGCCAGCAGCAACGTTTGAAGTGGCGTCTACCCCTCCAATGTAGGCAGCTTTGCTGGCGAGCATTCCACCCCAGCCCTGAGCGCGGCGGAGTCCGAAATCTGCCACCAACCGGGGACCAGCTACCCAGCGGATTCGCATTGCTTTGGTGGCAATGAGGGAGGCGAAGTTCAGCAGGTTCAGCACCAGGGTTTCCACCAGTTGGGTTTCCAGCAAACCTCCTTCCACGCGCACGATAGGCTCGCGGGGGAAGACGATTTCCCCTTCCCTCACACTCCAGATGCTCCCTCGGAAGCGGAAGGTACGGAGGTAGTCCAGGAATTCTGGGTGGAAGCCCTGGCGGTGGAGGTAGTCCAGGTCGTCTTCGCCGAAGCGCAGGCTCTGCAGGGCGCTGAGAAGCTCTTCCAGACCAGCAAAGACCACGTACCCGCCGTTGAAGGGATTAGTGCGGAAGAAGTACTCAAACACGGCCGGGGTCTCGGCTCGCCCGCTGAAGAAGTATCCCTGAGCCATTGTGAGCTCGTAGAGGTCGGTGTAGAGCCCAAGGTGATGGAGGAAGTCACGCACCATCGGATCCTCGGGGCCGTGCTAGAGGGCACATACCCGTTGCAAGAGGCTGTCCGTTAGGCAGCGTAAGTGTGAAGGTACACTGTGTTGTCTCCGGCGGTGGGCAATCCAGGAGGACTGTTAGCTGGAGCGTTTCGGCTTGGGGGAGTTCGACGTGGGGGAGCGCAGGGCTCTGAATGGACCCCGGGATGCCAAGTGCACGGATGAGCTGGCAGCAGAGCCAGACCAGCCATGCGGTTGGTTCTTGGAACATGGGGGAGCCGTGCAGCCATGTCTCAGCGCGGAGTTCGGAGGGGGTGAAAAGCCAGTGGATGCACGTATCAGGTGCATGAACTGCACCGGTGTGGAGGGTAAGCTTCTGTACCGTTTCTGTGAGCTCCCGCGGTAACACAATGACCCCACACGGGCGCTCTGGTAGGCGCAGCAGAAAGTATGGTCCCCATGGTTCCATAGCGGCTCCTAGCTCCAGTGCCAGCGCTGGCGCAAGGCGTCCCCACGTGCCTACAGGTGCTGGATGGTAGAGGACCCCATCGGCGGAAACGCTGAGAGCTTCTGGGACGAACGGCACGGAAAGCCCGCCAGCATACCACAGGCGACCATCGCTGAGCTTCTGGAAGACAATCGGCGTATCAGCAGCGCGGACGTAGTTGAGCTCTGCTCCGCAGGGGGAGACGTAGGGATACTCGGGATGGCGTCCTGTAGTGTTGGGGCGCAGGTTGCAGAAGAAGAAGCGCAGGAACGCAGGATCTGTGAGCTCAGAGCCAGCATGCCAGAGGCGTCCTCGCAGGTCCACGGTGTAGAAATACTCGCGGCAGATGTGCGCCATAGTGCGTTCTGTGACCGTTCAAGGGCAATGGTGTAAGTTTGCGGGGCGAAAGTACGGAATGTCGCTGAGCAGGAGAAGGAAGCCATGGCAGTGCAGTCGCGCGATATCCCTTTGGGTATGCGGGTTCCCAACTTTGAGCTCGTGGATGTGGTTTCGGGGCAGAAGCGCTCGTTGGAGGAGCTGAAGTCGGAGAAAGCGACAGTCATCATGTTCATCTGCAACCACTGTCCTTACGTCAAGCACATTCAGCCGAAGCTCGTGGAGCTTGCCCGAGAGTACAGAGCCAAGGGGGTCGCTTTCATCGCTATCAACCCGAACGATCCCGAGGCGTATCCGGAGGACTCGCCGGAGAACATGCGTCGGGTTGCTCAAGAGCTGGGCTATCCGTTTCCGTACTTGTTTGACGAGACTCAGGAGGTTGCGCGCGCGTACGGGGCGCAGTGTACGCCGGAGTTCTACGTGACCAACGGCGAGCTGATTCTCCTCTACCACGGGCGCTTTGACGCCTCGACACCTGGCAACGGATTGCCGGTTACGGGCGAAGACTTACGGAAGGCATTGGACGCCATTCTGGCAGGGCATCCGGTGCCGTATCCGCAGTATCCGGCATTGGGGTGCAGTATCAAGTGGCGTCAATCCGCGGCAGTGTAGAATTGGTCAGCTCTGGCTTTGCGCCCTCGGGTGACTGAAGGTGCGGAGTGCGAGTACCTGCAGGGGAAGGAGCTCGATGGCGGCAGAAGTAGGCGTTGGGTTGTTGGGGTGTGGGGCAATCGGTTGTAGTGTTGCCCAGGCGTTTTCGCGGGGAGAAATCCCAGGGGCTGCGTTGCGGGTGGTTTACGACCGTGACCTGGAGCGGGCACGAGCAGTTGCTGCGCTGCTCCAGCCGCCAGTGCCCGTGGCTGCTGATGTAACGGAGCTGCTCCACACGGAGGAGCTCCATGTCGTTGTCGAAGCGGCTTCGCAGCAAGCCGTGCACGAATTCGGCGCGCAGGTGCTGGAGGCGGGATGCGATTTGGTCGTGCTCAGCGTTGGGGCTCTTCTGGAACCACCAGGTTCAGAGTTGCCGGCGTTGTCCGAGCGTTTGGGACGCCGTCTCTACATCCCCTCCGGTGGTATTGCTGGCATTGACGGACTCAAAGCAGCGGCTCTGCGGGGAGAAGTCGATGCTGTTATCCTGACAACGCGGAAACCGCCCCACGCACTGGCGCCCGAAACGCTGATGGAGCGCTTGCAGCTCCATCCATCCGATATCCGGGAGCCGATGCTCGTCTACGAAGGTCCAGCGCGGGATGCTGTGAAGCATTTCCCAGCCAACATCAACATTGCGGCTACATTGAGCCTAGCAGGCGTCGGACCGGAGCGGACGATAGTCCGCATCATCGCCGATCCGCGGCTGACGCTCAACGTTCACGAAATCTACGTCCGTGGGGCGTTTGGAGAACTCAGCGTGACGGTGCGCAATATCGTCCACCCTCAAAACCCCCGCACCAGCATGCTGGCGGTTCTCTCGGTGCTGGCGACACTGCGGGAAATCCGCCGTCCGGGTATCCATTTAGGCACGTGAGCTTACGGCAGGGTTATCAGCAGTAGGGCGCCGCAGGTTATGGCAACGGTGGCAGAGATGCTCACCGCTATCCACACGGGAGCTAACCATGGGCGTATCACCCAGAAGAGCAAATCCAATGCCGCAAGCGAACGGGGCCACTTCACCAGCAGCCGGAGCCAACCGTAGTAGGCCAAGTCCCATACCCCAAGTCCCCAGCCGAACAGCAAGATAACCTCACCTGGGGTATGTGCACCGAGAATGCTCAAAGCTCCTACCACTGCTACGGTGCAGAGCCGGCGTGCCTGTTCAATGCGGAGAAATCGTCCTGTCAGCCGTGTCAGTAGCAGCACGTTGGAGGCGCTGTCGGGAATGCCGAGAGCATGGCGCCATGCTGTGATAGTAGCAGCTTCCCAGTATCCGAGAGCAGTCGCTGCACCTGCAGTCCAGAGGAGCTCCATAACCGGCGGAGCTCAGAAGCCATGTTCCAGCACTGTCTGTACTCGGTGGAGCTGGAGCCAGTGTGAGCGCTGCAGCTGCGGCAGCTGGAGCTGTTCAGCAATAGCGTTTTCGGCGATGTGCTCCGTGGAGCCAGAGGAGACTATCACGCTGCTGATACCCTCTGTGTGCCGAACCAGCGCCAGCGCAAGCGGTGCCAGTGGAATGGGTGGGATGCCAATGCCGAGGGCATCTTCCACGACTGTGCGGATGCGGCGAGCCCGTTCCCATGCCCGTGCCGCATAGAGGCGGGCGATGTCCGAGAGGACCTGCTGCAGACGCCCCGTGTACGTTGTCCATGCCTGCTGAGCAGGTTCGGTGGTCAGAAGGGGCTCCACCAGCGTAGCAAGGGAGCGGAGACGTTCGTGGATGTACTGTGCCTGCACGCGCAACCAATCCTCGTAGCTGGCGAATTCGTGCCAGTGGTCTTGGAGAAAGAGGCTCAACGTCAGGGATTCCCGGACCATATCCCGCTGCACCCCATCCAGAGGAAGCTCCGTCAGAGCACGCAAGAGCTGGGTTTCCGTGTGCACGAACTCGCGAAGCTGTCCCCGAATGTGCTCTACCGAGACCAGCGTGGAGCTTCCGAGCGGAGGTTCGGCAATGAGGACTGGGCGCCCATTGATGCGGGCGTTGAGTGGGCGGTACGCTATCACGGAGAGGCGGTGCTCGGTGGCGTATTCCAGCAAGGTCAGTCCTTCAAAAGTCGGCTCCGTTGCTGCCGCGCTCTCAAAGAGGTTGAAGGGATGGAGCACGAGGCGGAAGTGATGCTGGTCGCCTGCAACGGAGCGAGCCAGTTCGCTCAGCTCCGGCAGTGGCAGTACTGGGGTATTCAATGCCTGCGGGAGGAGCGCCTCGGACTGGATGCCGTAAGCGGCAAGTCGGCCCTGGCGGCATTCCTGCTCCAAGAAGGCGAACGTCTGCTCCAAGCGGCGCAGGAGCTCGTGCTGGGCTTCGTCCAGAGGCAACCCTTGCTCCAGCGCCCACTGCAGGAAGAGCTCGGGCTGCTGGAGGACGATTCCAGCGAGGGCGTGTTGACGGAGTCGGCTCCGGATTGCGTCCAACTGTATCCGCACGAACTCCGGGTGGATGCAGTACAGAACCCCTTCACGCAGGCGTACCAGCTCTGGGTATGGCTTCCCTTCCCGTTCCCGCTGCAGCGCTTCGTGGTAGAGGATGCCTTCCAGAAGCCCGACAGAGCTTATCACCAACGGTGCATGTTCCGTTGCTGCTCTCCACTCTCCAAGTGCGGATTCGGCGAACCCATCGTCAGAGCTGGGAAGCGTTATAAAGAGGCGAAAACCCTTGTTCCAGGCTGCTTCTACGAGGGCGGAGGCTGCCGATGGGTGGAAGCGGCAGGTGCCCAAGCCGAGCGGCGGCAAGACGATGCTGCTGGACGACTCCTGCGGCATGGGTGAGCTCTCCTCTCGTGTGACACCGCTACAAAAGTAGGGAGAATGCCGCACCTGGTTCGGCAATGGGTGTTGGAAGTCTGCGTCTTTCCAACGTGACAGGGGAGCTCGTCCATGGAGGAGCGGCGCATCTGGATTCTGCCGGAGTTTCTCGCCAGCCAAATCGCTGCCGGCGAAGTGGTGCAGCGTCCTGAATCCGTCGTCAAAGAGCTGGTGGAAAATGCTATAGATGCCGGCGCAACGAGCGTTGCAGTCACAGTCCATAGTGCTGGGAAGCGCCTCATCCACGTTGTGGACGATGGCTGTGGTATGAGCCGGGAGGACCTTGCGCTCTGCATCCGCCGGCATGCCACCAGTAAGCTCCGAACACTGGAGGACTTGCACCGTATCCGCACACTGGGCTTTCGCGGGGAGGCGCTGGCTTCCATCGCTGCTGTGTCGCAGTTGGAAATCCGCACCCGCCGGGCAGAAGATCCCACCGGCTGGCGTCTGCTCAGTGAACCAGAGACAGAGCCGCGAATTGAGCCCTATGCAGGGCAGAAAGGCACGCAAGTGCTTGTGTCCAACCTCTTCTACAACGTCCCGGCGCGGCGGAAGTTCCTCCGCTCCGACTTGAGCGAGTTCCGGATGATTGCCGACACGATGACTCGCTTTGTCTTGGGGCATCCAGAGGTGCGCTTCGTACTCAGCGATGAGCGGGCACTGGTCATCGATGTTGCTCCCGGGACGTTGCACGAGCGCTTTGCTGCCTTGTTTGGCGAGGAATTAGCCCAGCAAATGCTCCCTGTGGAGGCTGAATTGGAGGGCTTCCGGATTTGGGGCCTGATTGGGCATCCGCGCTGTGCCCGCCCGTCACGGGCGCAGCAGTTTCTCTTCCTCAACCGACGCTGGATTCAGCACAAGGGGTTGAGCCACGCTGTCTACACCGCCTACGAGCAGCTCATCGATAGCGGTACGTATCCCGTGTTTGTGCTGCACATCGAGGTAGACCCCGAGCGGGTGGATGTCAATGTCCATCCACAGAAGCACGAGGTCAAGTTTGACGACGAGCGGCAGGCGTTCGCTGCCGTTCTCAGGGCAGTCTCCGATACCTTAGGGCGCCATCACTTAGCCCCGGCGCTGACTTTGGGAGTAGCGCAGTCGCCAATTGCTGTAGAGCAGACTGCGCAGGGTCAGCCTTTGCTGGTGAACCGCTTGACAGGGGAGGTAGTGGCTCCGGAGCGTGTTCAGCGCCGTTGGCCGTGGCCTATGCCGGAGCGTAGTTCTGCCGCTGAGGATGCCGTCCGCGGAGCCCTTCGCCGTGATGTGCTGCAGCGGTCAGGTTGGGAAGCTGAGAGCCTCTCTGCAGCGCATGTCACTGTCCCAGTACGCTGCTGGCAGGTGCACAACACGTACATTCTCTGGGAGACCCCGGAGGGAATCCGCATCGTCGACCAACATGTAGCCCACGAGCGGGTACTCTACGAACGGTTCCGTCGGCAGTGGGAATCGGGGGAACGGTTACCGCAACGGCTGCTATTGCCTCTGCCTCTTCGCCTATCACCGACCCAACGAGCGCTGCTGGATGAGCTGTGGGAACCGCTCCGCGCACTGGGGTTTGAACTACAGCGCACCCAGTCGGATGGTGTGGAGCTTTCTGCTGTGCCGGCATCTATCCCAGCCGGACAAGAAGAGCGGGTGCTGGAAGAAATCCTTGCAGAGCCCACCGATAGCGAGCATCTCCGGAGCAATGTCATTGAGCGTCTCTTAGCAACCCTTGCGTGCAAGGCAGCGGTCAAAGCTGGCCAGCCGTTGACGGAAGCGGAAATGCAAGAGCTTATCAGCGAACTCCAGCGCTGCCAGTTGCCCTACGTCTGCCCCCACGGACGTCCCGTTGTGGTCGAGCTGAGCCGCGCGGAACTCGATCGGCTCTTTGAGCGCCGATAAGCGTACTTTGCCGAGGAGATTCCGCTTTCGCAGAGTTCCGCTTTTAGTGGCAGGAGAGCCTACCTCGAGCAGCTTCCTTTCAAGAGCGGCAGCCCACAGAAGCAAAGGTGCCCGGAGCGGGAGTCGAACCCGCACGGGGCTTACGCCCCACGGGATTTTAAGTCCCGTGCGTCTACCGGTTCCGCCATCCGGGCAGCGGACGTTGGTCAGAGGTCATATGAAAAATACACCGCGACATCGTATTGGCGGGCATGCGCCAGGACATCGTCATCGGGTTCGGCAGAGCTATGGGCGACGATAACAGGGAAGAGCTCACCGAATTCTTCCCTCAGCCGTTGGAGCGAACGCACAAAGCGCGTAATGTGGCGCCGCGAGAGCTGGGATTTGCTTTCGCCCACCAAGACTTTATCGGCACCTTTATGGCGAATGCGGGCGAAAATGTTCAGCTCTCGGACGGTACCGTCCCGCAGCCGGAGCGTAGTGCGGCGGATGCGCTCATCCACGAGCTCAACGCCGTAGTCCCGGGCCAGCAGTCGGGGCAGCGCTTTGTAAGCAGCATTCTCTAACGTGTAGCCAATCGTGTGCGTAATGCCGCCCAATTGTTTTACCACCTCATCCATGCGCCGCTCCAGCTTATCTCCGCGCTGCTCTAAGAGCTCAAGGCGGCGCTCCAAGAGCTTGATGAACTGTTGGAGCGCTGTTACCTGCTCTGTGAGAGCAACTACTTGCCGCTCTACTTGCTCAATCTGCTGCCGGAGTAGGCGCAGCTCCTCTTCTGCATAGCTCAGGCGCTGTTCAAACTGGCGCTGGGCTTCAGCAAGAGCAGCGAGGGCTTCCTCCAACCGCGCCAGGCGTTCTTCTGCGCGGAGCTGGGCTTCCAAGAAATGGTTCAGAGCGGCGTTGATGTGGGGCTGGAGGGCAGCCACTTCAGCCAGAAGCTGGCTGACACGCACGAGCGTTGTGCTGGCATGGTGCAATTCTGCCTCTACATTACTGAGCCGCTCGCTGAAGGGAGCAAAGAGCTCGCGAAGCCCTTCAGCGAGAGCTTCAGCAATGACCTCAGCCACAACGCGAGCTTGCTCGTCGGAGAGCACCGCTCGCAAGCGTTCATAGATCCGAAGAAGCTCTACCATCTCGGGGTGCGCACGAAGCCAGCGCAGAAGACGAATGGGACAGCCCTTTCGTCAGAAGTGTTGCCCGCAGCGGAGCCGCTAATTTTGCTTGCCGTCTGAGTAATCGGCTGTGTAACGGCTGCACAAGCGATGGTTCCACTGTCGCATATCCGCAACTTCTGCATCATTGCGCACATTGACCATGGCAAATCCACGCTGGCAGACCGCCTCTTGGAGCTGACCGGTAGTGTCAGCTCGCGGGAGATGGTCACAGAGCAAATCCTTGACGATAACCCGCTGGAGCAAGAGCGGGGAATCACGATCAAGCTGCATACGGCTCAAATGCAGTACACAGCCCCCGATGGGCAGCACTACGTGCTCAACCTCATTGACACACCGGGGCATGTGGACTTTTCCTACGAGGTCTCTCGGTCTCTGGCGGCGTGTGAGGGTGCTTTGCTCGTTGTTGATGCGTCCCAAGGGGTGGAGGCGCAGACCATTAGCAACCTCTACCTTGCAGTTGAGGCGGGTCTGGAGATTATCCCGGTCATCAACAAAATAGACCTGCCCAATGCCGCAGACATGATCCCCGTCGTGCAGCAGCAACTGGTCGATCTCATCGGCTGTCGTCCGGAGGAGATTCTCCTGGTGTCGGCAAAGCATGGCACGGGGGTTGAGCGCTTGCTGCAAGCAATCATTGAGCGGATTCCTCCACCGAAGGGCGATCCCACCGCTCCACTGCGGGCACTGATCTTTGACTCGGTCTTCGACCCCTACCGCGGTGTCGTGGTGTTCGTCCGCGTCTTCGATGGCGCCTTGCGCGAAGGGGATCGGGTGCTGTTCTGGGCTACACAGCAGGTGTACGAAGTTGACGAAGTCGGCGTCAAGCAGCTCAGGCGGCAGCGCACAGGCGAGCTAACGGCAGGGATGGTGGGCTATTTCGTTGCCAACATTCGGCGTGTTCAGGATACCAAAGTCGGCGATACGGTCACGCATGCAGACCGTCCCTGTGAGGAGCCAGTACCGGGCTTCCGCGAAGTCAAGCCCATGGTGTTCTGCGGTATCTACCCGGCGAACGCTGAAGACTTTGAAGAGCTGCGCGATGCGTTAGCGAAGCTGGCGCTCAACGATGCCGCGATTGTGTACGAGCCGGAGACGTCGGCAGCGTTGGGCTTTGGCTTCCGTTGTGGCTTCCTGGGGCTCCTGCACATGGAAATCGTCCAAGAGCGCCTGGAGCGGGAATTTGGGCAGACGATTGTGGTGACAGTCCCCAACGTGCGGTACCAGGTGCTCAAGACCAATGGCGAGATTGTCTACGTGGACAATCCTGCCCATATGCCGCCTCCGACGCAGGTTGAGGAGATCGCCGAGCCATTCATCCGAGCGCAGATTATTACGCCGACGGACTACATCGGTGCGATCATGCGCCTGTGTATGGACCGTCGGGGGGTGCACACGGGCATGAGCTACCTTTCGCCCACCCGCGTTGACCTGCAGTTTGAGCTGCCTCTGGCAGAGGTCATTTTTGACTTCTACGACAAGCTCAAGTCGGTCTCGCAGGGCTATGCCTCGTTTGACTACGAGCACATTGGCTATCGCCCCGGCGATCTGGTCAAGCTGGACATCCTTATCAATGGCGAGCCAGTCGATGCGCTGTCTATGATTGTTCACCGGAGCCGAGCCTACGACTGGGGGCGGAAGCTGTGTGCGAAACTGCGGGAGCTCATTCCGCGGCAGCTCTTCGAGGTGGTCATTCAGGCAGCGATTGGTTCCCGCGTGATTGCCCGGGAGACCATCAAGCCGCTGCGCAAGAATGTATTGGCAAAGTGCTACGGCGGCGATGTCACACGGAAGCGCAAGCTCTTGGAGCGGCAGAAAGAGGGCAAGAAGCGCATGAAGCAGATCGGACGCGTGGAAATCCCGCAGGAGGCTTTCTTAGCGGTGTTGAGCATTGACAGATGAGGGCGTTACCAATGGGCTCCATAGGACAACAGCTTGGCAAGCTCTGGACGCGGTACTGGGAGGAGCGGCGTCGGCGGAAGGCAGAGCGGCGTAAGCCCAAGAGTGCGGGGGAGGCAGTCGTGTCGTGGCTCCGCAGTCTGCTGGGCGCGCTGGTGATTGTCATGATCCTCAACGGGCTGGCGATAGCTTCCTTTGTTGTACCAACAGGCTCGATGGAGAACACGGTGCGGGCAGGCGATTTTCTCTTCGTCAACCGTGTCGTGTTCGGTCCTTCCACGCCACAGATTATCCCCTTTCTGAACATCCCACTGCCGTACGTGCGCTTTCCCGGTCTGCGGCAGCCGCAGCGGGGCGATGTCATCGTGTTCATTTTCCCGGGGTATCGGGACGAGGTAGAGCCGCGGGAGTTCCAGTACTACCTCAAGCGCTGTGTTGCTGTGGCGGGCGACACGATCGAGATCCGTAACAAGCGGGTCTTCGTCAACGGAGTGGAGCAGCCTCTGCCGCCGAATGCACTCATTACCAATTTGCCACCACCCCCGGGTGATGAGTACCGCACGTTCCCGCGAGGGCGGGGATACACGCGGGACAACTACGGTCCGCTCCGCATCCCCAAGCGAGGCGATACGATCTGGCTGAACTTGGACAACCTGCTGGAGTGGGACATCTTCATCCGCCGTGAGGGGCATAGCGTTGCCGTTCGCGACGGGCGCATTCTCATTGATGGAAAGCCGACGACGTTCTACATCGTAGAGCGCGATTACTGCTTCGGTCTGGGCGACAACCGCGATAACAGCGAAGATAGCCGCTACTGGGGCTTCATCCCTCTGGAGAACGTGGTAGGCAAGCCCATGGTGGTCTACTGGTCGTGGGACCCACTGATTCCGCTGGGAGCTCTGTGGGAAAAGGTGTCCAGCATTCGCTGGGGACGCATTGGGACAGTTGTGCGATAGATGAAGGCAAGTGTCAGTTTTCGGCTGGGCGAGCAGTGGCAGCAGGTATGGTCCCGTTCCTTTTCCGTTGCCAAGCTCTGGAAGGCGATGGGGCGGCAGCCAACACCAGGTCTACGGAGCCGCGATGTGCTCCAGGCTGCCATTGTCGCAGGGATAGTGGGGCTCTTGCTGAAGGTCTTCGTTGTTGATTTCTGCCGTGTTCCCTCTGCATCTATGTCCCCGACGCTTATTCCGGGCGATTACGTCGTTGTGAGCAAGCTTGCCTATGCTATTGGTGTCCCACCCCGGTTACCGCTGGGTGTGGTGCTGCCGGCAGAGTGGCGGTGGTGGTACCGCCTGCCGCAGCGATGGGATGTCGTTGTGATTGATTTCCCGCAGGTAGTCGGAGCAGCAGCCTCGGATACGGTGCAGTATCTCATCAAGCGTGTTGTCGGCCTGCCTGGTGATACGCTTCGCTTGTCGGGCGATACGTTGGTGATCAACGGCACGGCGTACTGGTTGCCCGGGATGCAGGAACCCTCTGCAAGCATGGTTGTGCCATTCCGGGGAATGAAGCTCCCGTTGTCAGCGGCAACGGCATCCCGCTGGATGCCGTTGCTCCAGCGCGATGGGGCCCGGGTGGAAATCCACTCGGACACTGTGTACGTCAATGGGGCACCGAGTACGACGTACACGGTCTGCCAGGACTACGTCTTCGTCATGGGCGATAACTACCGCATTAGCTGGGATTCCCGCCACTGGGGTGTGGTCCCCCGCCGTGCAATCGTCGGGAAGGCGCTCCTGGTGTACTACTCCCGTGCCGAGGATGGGCGTGTTCGGTGGAATCGGATTGGGCACCTTCTGCACTGATGCGTGGGCTCTACATCCATATTCCGCTGTGCGAGCACAAGTGCAGTTACTGCGATTTCTACTCCATTGCCCGTCCAGAGTTGACCGAAACGGTTGTCGAGCTCCTGTGCCGTGAAATCACGCTCGTTGCCGAGCAGCTACCCGGTGCCACGGCGGAACCGATTGCAACGGTGTATTTCGGTGGTGGAACGCCGTCGCTGCTCTCACCCCTGCAGTTGGAACGCCTGCTAAACCGCCTCCATGCTGCCTTCCGCATTGCGGCGGATGCTGAGTGGAGCATGGAGTGCAATCCTGGAACGGTAACACTGGACCAGCTCCGGGCGTACCGCTCCTTGGGCATTACGCGGCTGAGCTTTGGTGTGCAATCGTTCCATGAGCATGAGTTGCGCTTCTTGGACCGGGTCCACACAGCACGCGATGCTGTGGTGGCAGTCCAGTGGGCATACCAGGCAGGCTTTGAGAACGTGAACGTGGACCTTATGTTTGCTGTGCCGGGGCAGACTGTGGAGTCATGGCGGCAGACACTCCAGCAGGCGATAGCGCTGGCACCTGTGCACATTTCAACCTACAGCCTCATCTGGGAGCCGGGCACCCCGCTCTATGCTCGCTGGCGCCGGGGAGAAGTTGCGCCTGTGCCGGAAGAACTGGATGTTGCCCAGTACGAGCTGGCAACTGAGCTCCTGAGTGCCGCTGGGTATGAGCACTACGAAGTATCCAACTTCGCACGAGCTGGCTTTGCCTGCCGGCACAACTTGGTGTACTGGCACGGCGAGGAGTACTTGGCGTTAGGTCCTTCAGCGCATGGCTACGTCGGTGGCCGGCGCTACTGGAATGTTCGGAGCTTGAGGCGATATGCAGAGCTGGTGCGCTCGGGGATGCTCCCGCTTGCTGGCTCTGAGCATATCGGTCCCCAGGAACGCTTGGAGGAGCTCATCTTCTTGGAGCTGCGAGCCGATGGCATCCGCTTTGACCGTCTGCGACAGGAATTCGGCATAGATCTGGCGGCGGAAGCGGCGGAGCTCTTTCACCGCTGGGAAGCGATGGAAGCGCTGGCGGTGTGGACGCCAGAACGGCTACGGCTCAACTGGCGCGGGTACCTCCTCTGCGATGAGCTGACGAGCGAACTGCTCCTGGTTGCTGAGCGTGCCTGGAGGCGGCGCGCTGCTCCACAAGAGGTCACTGTGGAGCTTCTCGGATAGGCAGCAGAGCCCGCAGCTCTGCAGCAGTCGTTACAGGTTGTTGGCAGGCCATATCGGTGCATACGTATGCCGTTGCTTCAGAGCTGGAGGGATACGCGGCGTATGCAGGGGCTAGGCGGCGAAGGAGCTCTTGAGCATGTTCTCCTGCTGCACCGAGCAGCACGGTGCGTGGAAGGTAGTGTCGGTGGACCTCGCGGACAAGCGCTGTGAAGTCCGGCGCTTGGGCTGGGGCGAGGATGAGTACCTCCGTTGTCGGACCGAGCACCGTATCCAGCGCGGCAAGGAGTGTGGGAAACGCCATTGGGGTGTGGAAGAGCGCTTCGGGTGTATGTTCCAGGACCTGTTCTGCCCACTCGTGCCAGTGAGCTTCTCCGGTGAGGTGGTAGAGGCGGAGGAAGCTCCAGCACGCCACAGCCGCTCCAGCAGGGAGGGCTCCATCGGCGAGTTCGTGGTAGCGAACGGGAAGCTCGTTGTCTTCCGGGGCACACAGGAGGAAGGTGCCTGTGGCGCCGTCCCAGAAGCGGAGGCGGAGCTGACGTCCCAAGCGCAAAGCCGTCTCCAGCAGAGAAGGCTCCAGAGTCGTTGTGTAGAGCTCCAGCACGCCCCAGAGCAGGAAGGCGTAGTCATCCAGGAAGCCTGGAACTGCCCATTCCCCGTCGGCGTAGCGATGGAAGAGCACGCCGGAGTGGTGCCACTGCTGGAGGAGCCATGTAGCAGTGCGCTGCGCCATATCCAAGAGCTCTTCGGCGCCTATGGCGCGAGCGGCAACGGAGAGAGCTGCTACCATGAGCCCGTTCCAATCGGTGAGGATTTTCTCATCGCGTGCTGGCGGAATGCGTCGTCGGCGGTATGCCAGGAGCTTCTCCCGAATCCTCTTCCACTGCTCCTGGAGCTCTTCGGTGGAGGTGTTGAAGTGCTCAGCCAGCGCATCCCACGGTGCGGTCTGGAAGAGGAGGTTGCGTCCACTGTGGGGGAGGTTCCCTTGGGGCTCAACTCCGAAGGCGAATCGGAGGAATTCGTACTCGTCGGGGTGGAGGAGTGTGCGGAGTTCGGCATCACTCCAGAGGTAGAAGGCACCTTCTTCGCCAGCGCTATCGGCATCTTCAGCCGTATAGAAGGCACCTTCGGGCGAGCGGAGGCAGTAGGCGCAGTAGTGTGCTACCTCGCGCACGGTTTGTGCCCAGAGCGGCTTTGGGCGGATTTGGTAAGCCTGAGCGTATGCCAGCATGAGCAGGGCTTGGTCGGAGAGCATCTTTTCAAAGTGCGGAACGCGCCAGCGCTCATCCGTAGCGTATCGGTGGAAGCCGAAGCCGAGGTGGTCGTAGATACCGCCAAGGCGCATGTGCAGGAGTGTATGCTCTGCCATCTGCAGAGCTTGCGAGTCGCCGCTGCGATACCACCACCGCAGCAGGAACAGTAGTTGTGGGACCATTGGGAACTTCGGTGCACCACCGAAGCCGCCGTAGCGGAGGTCCCAGTGGCGTGAGAGCTGCTCGTATGCGCGGCGCAGCAGTTCCTCGGAAGGGCTTGCTGGCAGCAATGAGCGGTGCTGGCTGAACGCCTCCACAAGCTGGGAGGCATAGGCAAGGAGCTCATTGCGGTGCGTTTGCCAGCGGTGGGCAATCTCCTGGAGCAGCCGTAGGAGTCCTGGGCGTCCGTACCGGTCGTGCTTTGGGAAGTACGTGCCGGCAAAAAAGGGCTGTTTGTCGGGGGTCATAATGATGGTCAGCGGCCAGCCACCATGGCCTGTCATGGCTTGGCAAACGTGCATGTAGAAGGCGTCTACATCGGGGCGCTCTTCGCGGTCTACTTTGATGCAGACAAAGTGCTCGTTGAGGATGCGGGCAACATCTGGGTCGGAGAAGGATTCCCGCTCCATGACGTGGCACCAATGGCAGGCGGAGTAGCCAATCGAGAGGAAGATCGGCTTCTGCTCACGCTCGGCGCGGGCGAACGCTTCCGGGCACCATGGGTACCAGTCCACGGGATTATCGGCGTGCTGCCGTAAGTAGAGGCTCTTCTCAGCGGCTAAGCGGTTAGGCATTGGTGGAGGCAGCGTGCTGGGCTTGCCAGAGGCGGAGTACGACGATGAGCTGTCCGGCGTGGTACGCAGCGTGTTCGGCGATGTGGTGCAGAATTGTGGAGCGCCGTACGGGAATACGCCGACGCCCGACGAAGCACCGTCGGTAGAAGGCATCAGAGGACAACTGCTGCAGCTGCTGCTGGATGCCGTTGAAGACTTTCTCCAAGCCGGCCAGTAGTTCTGCCTTCGTCATTGCTGGCGGGGTCCAGTCACGGCGGGCTTCCGCTGCCAGTGCTTCGTAGTCAGGCTCTTCGGCAAAGGCATACGTTGCCAGGCGCTCGCTGGCGTGGATGACGTGGTGCAGGCGTGCTCCTATGGAAGGAACGCCCGGTGCGGGTTCCCACCAGAGGGCTTCCTCCGGAGTTGCTTCAATGTGTTCCCGCAGCCAATACAGCGCCTGCTCCAGGCTTTTGTGCACATCCGCAATGTGGAGCTCCGTCAGGTCAGTGAGCTCGGCAGCCTCTTCTCCATCAGGGCGAAGCCACGGCTCCATGGGGCCCCTCTCCGTCGGAATAGACTCTTCGCCGTAGACGCTGAGGGGAGAGCGATATTTCGGACGGGTACTCCTGAGACGCTCTGCCTCTGTAGTTTGCAACTGAAGTGCAGGTAGCATGGGATGGCAGCGATGCAGAAGCGGACGGACTCGTGGTGGAGTCCTCACCTTTCTAAGCCGATGCCGATTGCTGTCTACGGGCATTTCGGGGTTCCGATTCTGCTGTTCCCCACGGCCATGGCGGACTTTCTGGAATACGAGCGCTTCGGCATGGTAGAGGTACTGCGCCCTTGGGTGGAGCAGGGAGTGTGCAAGCTCTATAGCATCAACAGCGTCAACGCTGAAAGCTGGCTCAACCCGCACATCCCTCCGCGCGAGCGGATTCTCCGCCACGTTGCGTACAATCGGTATGTGACCGAGGAAGTGGTGCCGTTTATCTATGCAGATTGCCGCGGGCGCGTGCCGATAGTCACCGCCGGCGCCTCGCTCGGGGCTTTCCACGCTGCAAACCTCTTTTTCCAGCGCCCCGACCTCTTTGAGGGCACCATTGCCATGAGCGGAGTCTACAACCTGCAGGCGTACAGCAACGGCTACTTTGACGGAGACTGCTACTTCAACTCCCCGGTGCACTACCTGCCGAACCTCAACGATGAGTACTGGCTACCGTTGTTGCGGGCAAAGCGGCACATCTACGTTGCGTGTGGTCGTGGAGCCTACGAGCGCCCCGAGGCAACAGAAGAGCTTGCCGGTATCCTTGCCGCAAAGGCCATCCCACATGTGGTGGAAATCTGGGGGCCGGAGCATCCTCACGATTGGGGGACGTGGTTGGCGATGATGCCGCACTTTGTGGAGCGCTTGCGGTGAGGGCGAGCAGCTTGCGAAGCCTATGGTTCTGCTGGTAGTGCAGCGGGCGGGGAAGCTGCTAATTTCGTGGCGTCCTGTCGGACAAGTGGAGGGTGAGCCGTGACACCATCGCAGCGAGCAGCACGAGCCCAGCAGCCAAAGAAAGCCGATACGCAGTGGCTCAGCCGGCTGATTCCGGAGCGCTACCACGACCTTGCGCTGTGCCTACTGATTTGGGCAGCAGTCTGGATATTCTTAGCGCCGGCGGTGTTTGGTGGTGGCGTCTTTGCCGCATCGGATAATCTGGCGTCGTGGAGTTTCCGACCGTACTTGGAAGCAGCCCGCCGCGAGGGGACATTCCCGCAGTGGATACCGTACATTTTCAGCGGGATGCCCTCGTTTGCTTCGCTTTTAGTCACAGGCACGCGGTGGTGGGACATCCTGATGCAGCTCACCATTGGGTTGACGCAGCTCATCGGGAATATCCTCCAGAGCGATGCTGCGCGGGTTTCCTGTTTCTACGTCGGCTACGGCATTGGGGTGTACTGGCTGCTGCGGTTCCGGGGGCATGAGCGTCTGGTGGCACTGTGGGGAGCGCTGGCAGCGGTGTTTTCCACCTTCATCATCGCCTGGATTCTGATCGGGCACAATACGAAGCCCTGGGCGTTGATGACCCTGCCGTACGGTCTACTGCTGCTGGAGCGCCTACGGCAGCGGTTTTCCCTCCTCTGGGCAGCTCTGCTGGTGGTTGTTGTCCACGTGATGTTGCTCTCGTCGCACGTGCAGATGATATTCTACCTCAGCCTCTTCTACGCTGTCTACCTCCTGGTTGAGCTCCTCATGCGGGCTCTGCGCCGGGAGAACGTGCTTGGCGTTGTGCGGGCAGGGGCAACTTTGGCTGTAGCAGGCGCAATTGCATTCGGGCTCTCGGCAGACCGGTACCTGAGCACGTTGGAGTACACGCCCTATTCAACTCGCGGGAGCTTGCCGATTCACCTGGATTCTGCCCAGCAGGCAAAAGCTGCCAAGGGTGGGCTGGACTACGAGTACGCCACCAACTGGTCCTTCAGCCCGCAGGAGATGATCACGTTCCTGGTCCCAAACTTCTTCGGTTTCGGCAAGCTGGAATACCGAGGACCGCTGAGCAACAATCGTCCGGTGATGCTGCATACGTACTGGGGGCAGATGCCTTTTACAGATGCGGCAAACTACATGGGGATAGCCGTGCTTGTGTTGGCGCTGTTGGGTGCGTGGCGTCTGCGGCGCGAGCCGTTCGGAGTTGCCCTAGTACTGATTGCCGTGCTGGGGTTGCTGCTGTCGTTCGGGAAGAATTTCCCGCTGGTGTTCGACCTCTTCTTCTACCACGTGCCGCTGTTCAATAAGTTCCGAGCCCCCAGTATGGCGTTGGTGCTCGTCCAAGTGGCGGTGCCGTTGTTAGCAGCAGCGGGATTGTCGACGGTTTTACGCTGGCGCTGGCATCCGGAGCCGGCAACGCAGACGTTCTTCCGCTGGGCGTTTGCAGGGTTGGGGCTCTGGCTCGTTGTCGGGATGATCGTGTGGGCATTCTTTGAGCAGACCTACCTTGATGCCGTTGCCCAGAGCGCCACGGGGAAGCAGTATCCGCCAGCCATCCATGCCTTCATCTGGCAGGAGATGATCAGCGACTGGTTCGTCACCACGTTGATTGGGCTGGCAACGCTGGCAGTGTTGTGGTGGTACGTCCGCGGACGGTGGTCCACCGATACCGTTGCTGTGGTGCTGGTAGGACTGCTCCTGTGGGACCTCTGGCGGGTTGCATGGCGCCCTATGGAGGTAGAACGGCGCAAACCGGAAGAGACAGTCTTCCGCCAGACGGACTACATTGAGTTCGTGCGCCAACAGCGGGGGTTGTTCCGAATAGCCGATTTCGTAAGCCCAGTACCGAACGCCAGCGCGTACTGGTTTCTGGAGAACATCCACGGCTACCATGCGGCAAAGCTGCGGGTATACCAGGACCTCATGGACGTTGCTGGTAAGGGAGGCGGCTCTGTGATTGTGAACCCGTTTCTGTGGAACCTCCTCAATGTGCGCTTCGTGTTGACTCGGGAACCTTTGCAGATGGAGCCATTACAGCTGGTCTTCCGTTCGCAGCAGACAGGCGTGCTCGTCTACGAGAATCCGGCAGCTCTTCCTCGGGCGTTCTTCGTGGACAGCGTCCTTGTGCTACCACCTCTGGAGATTCTGCGCCGGATAGACCGTGGAGATTTCGATCCGCGTCGTGTCGCGTTCGTGGAGGAGCCTTTGCCTGAACCCATTCAGCCTGCGGGCGATGGAGCCTCAGCGCAGGTGCTCGTTCACAAGAATGAGTACATCAAGCTCCAGGTGACGGCAACGGGGCGGAACTTCCTGGTGTTGAGCGAAATCGTCTACCCGCCGGCGTGGCATGCGACCGTAGATGGGAAGCCAGTCCCCATTGTCAAGACCAACTACGCCTTCCGTGGCATCATCGTGCCTCCGGGCACGCATACAGTGGAGCTGCGCTACCGCTCAGAGGCATTTGAGCGTGGGCGCCAGATGAGCCTGGGACTGAACGTAGTCGTACTGGCTGCGCTGCTCCTGGGAGGCTGGCTGGAACGGCGCCGAGCGCGGAAATCCGCTGCGCCTGCTGGGTGAAGAAGGCACACGGTCACGATGTCGTGTGGGCGATGCGCGAGGTGTGTTCGTCTTATGGCTCGGTGTGAGCCGGGAAGCTGCCATGAGCGTTGGGGAGCTCATTCAATGGTGCCGGCAAGAAGCGGCTCAGCGCGGCTGGGTAGAGTTTCCCGAAGAGCTACTCCGGAGCCTTACACCTGAGGAAGCTCAACAGATTGCGGAGGCTCTGCGACGCGATACCCTCATGCGGCTTCCGCAAGCCGAGATTGCCTTCTTCGAGTGGTTGCGGGAACACGATCCCGCCGTCTGGCACGACCTTTGGGACAATACCGATGTGCAGCCCTACGTGGTCGGGATTTCTTTCCTGCCTTACCTGCTGCGGGAGCCCCGGCGCGGCTTCCCCATCTGCGACCTGGTAACGGTGGACAACTACTACTTTGCCCCAGCCCACATCACGCCGAACGAAGGGCGTGCCTTCTTAGAGGCAGCCCAGCAAGCGCTCGTGGAGGGCAAACCGCTGACGTTGGCGCAGATGTTCCTGCTGGAGGTCAGTCGAGGGGCTATCGACATCTGGCATTTCGCATACCACTACCGCGTTCCCCTGCAGGCAGTGAAGGAGATGGTGGCGGATTTGGTGGCAGGGAGAGTGCTCCTGCATCTGCGCTCTGCTGACGAACTTGCCGAATACGTTCGGTTGGAATAGCCCTTAGGGTTCTGCGCTCGGTGCCTGCCCCAGAGGCTCTGGGAAACGGTAACGGTGGAAGAGCACAGGATACCCGAACTCTGCCCGGAGCACGGGTAGTACACGCCGGCTGCTGTAGTGATAAGCCAGCTCGGCGGTAAGCTGCCACGGACGCAGCCGGACGCCACCGACGAAGAGGGAAAGGGACAAGCCTGTTGCGTTGGTGAAGGAAGTGCGTGCCAGAGGTGTGCCCTGATTCCAGAGGCTGCCGAGACAATGGAAGAGAGCAACTCCCCAGGCAAAATCGGGGGTCAGCCGCCACCCACGTCGGCGGAGTTCTATCCGGAGCTGCTGGACATTATCGGCAGCTCTACTGGGGAATGGGGCGGGAAACCCCGTGAACACATCCAGGCGCTCGGCTCGGTAGGCAGGCCAGTTCCACACATTCTGGTGCCATCCATTCCAGAGCAATGCCAGCGAAGCTGGCAGGAAGAGCCATCCGGAGGAAGAGAGTTCGAAGAGCGTGTAGCGGGCAATGCCGCGTGTGAAGGCATTCCCGGCAGCAATGCGCCCAGCCAGCAGGAAGTGCTGTCCAACGGCGGATTGCTCCAATTCCCCAGCCAAGTAGCTACTGCGGTCTCCTCCTGCGCTGGTAGGGATGCTGAGCCCAAGGCTCACGGCACCCCACGCACCGGTGACGAGCTGTACGGAATCCCCCGACACGAACGGTGAAGCAGTCTGCCGGTATCTCTGCGCCAACGAGCTGACCCCCAGCACGAGGAGTACCGTGTTGTCGAACGCCCGCCGATATTCGGGCTCTGCTGTGGCTTGCCGCCAGAGTGCGGAGAGGGTGATGAAGAGCTGGTCTCGGCGCTGGGTCCCCCAACTCAGCCACGTCCGGAGAAGGTGCTCGCGGCGGGTGTACGCACGGACGCTGTCGGTACGGAAATCCCACCATGTCCTGCCTGCCGATGTCCATTCAGCCCCGCCATTCCAGCGACGGAAAGGATACCGTGAGGGGAGCGAACCGAGCCGCAGGCGGTACATCGTACGGAAGCGGTGGAGCAGTGCCTGCACCTCAGCATCCAGCAGCTCTCCCAGAGGAAGCTCGGCGTCCAGGGCGGCTTCCCAGCCGATACCAAGCTCACCACGGTGTTGTAGGCGGAGCAGGAGGCGTTCGCTGCCTCCGGACCAGGCAATGGCAGAGGCTGCCAGCCCAAGACTCCGCATGCCCGCCCCAAGCCTGCCCTCCGGCATGATGGAGTGGGGGCAGCGCAGCCAGAGGCGCCAGTGGAGCTCGACACGATTTGGAGCTATCGTGTCTACCTCTGGCTCAGCCGCAGCAATGGCCGGTTGGATACGCAGCCGAATGCGGTCCTCCGCCGTCTCGGCGGAGTCTACGATGTCGCCTTCCTGGAGCGTGAGGAAGGAGCCTATGAAGGCAGGTTTGGCATCGTACGGCAAGCACTGACACCACAACGCCCACGGTGGAGGTGTGAGGTGCTCGTTCGACACGGTCAAGAGTCCGATGCGCGCCTGAGCCCAGCAGAGCAAAGCGCAGCACGGCAGAGCCAGGTACCATTTCATTGCCGTTCTACGGCGGGGGTCGGTGTACTGCTTCGTGCCTGCTGCAGGAGCTCCCAAATGCGGAAGAGTAAGGTCTGGATGCCTTCCCCGGTGAGGGCGCTGATGAGGAGCGGTTGCTGCCCGTCAATACGCAGGGATTGAACGCTGCGGCGTTGCTCCGGGGTTAGCAAATCGGCTTTACTCAGGCAGATGAGCCGGGACTTCTGCAGGAGCTGTGCATTGTAGAGCTCCAGCTCGCGGAGCAGCGTCTCGTAGTCACGTACAGGGTCTTCCGAGCTTGCCTCCAGGAGAAATACCAGCACCCGCGTCCGTTCAATGTGGCGCAGGAACTGGTGCCCCAATCCGCGTCCGTGGTGAGCACCCTCAATCAATCCGGGAATGTCGGCAACGACGAAGCTCTGTTCGGGCCCGAGGCGCACCATCCCGAGCACAGGCGAGAGGGTCGTGAAGGGATAGTCAGCGATTTTCGGGCGAGCAGCCGAAATCGTTGCCAGCAGCGTAGACTTCCCAACGTTCGGGAAGCCGACCAAGCCGACATCTGCCAGCAATTTCAGCTCCAGCAGGAGCACGCGTTCCTCGCCGGGCTGACCAGGTTCGGCAATGCGTGGTGCGCGGTTTGTCGGTGTTGCGAACGCGGCGTTTCCACGTCCACCGCGTCCGCCCCGGGCAACGACCAGCCGCTGTCCCGGTTCGGCGAGATCGCCCAAGAGTTCGCCCGTTGTAGCATCCCGAACGATGGTGCCGCACGGTACGCGCAGGATGAGGTCAGCACCGCTCCGTCCAGTCCGGTTTCCACCTTCTCCCGGGCGTCCGTTTTCGGCAACGTAGACGTGGCGGTATCGGTAGTCCAAGAGCGTGCTCAGATGTGGGTCAGCCACCAGGATGACATCACCTCCCTTACCGCCGTCGCCGCCATCGGGACCACCTTTGGGGACGTACTTCTCCCGCCGAAAGCTGACGATACCGCGCCCGCCGTCCCCAGCTTTGACGCGAATGGTTGCTGTATCAACGAACTGCATGCCCGCCGTTCTGGATGCCGTAGTGGCGCAGTACTTCGGAGCGCAAGCGCTGCGCTGTGGGAGTGCTGGGATCGATACCGTGGAGGGCAAAGAAGCGGTCAAGGGTTGCGGCGGCAGCTTTCCAGTGCGGCGAACGGGTCAGGTGTTGAACTAGCTCGGTCACCATTGCCTCTGTGCGGAGGAGCGGGCGAGCGTAGCGCTGAAGCCATGCAGGGTCTTGGAGCGAGCGCAGCAGGGATGCAGGAGCTGTTGGGGCATCAGCCAGCGGCTCCTCTGCCGGTGGGGGAGCAGCCTCGGAACCCTGGGACAGTGGAGTTGGAAACGGCGGGAAAGGTTCTTCCGTGTGCGCAGGGACCTGTGTCCACGGTGCTTGGAGGATATCAGCAGCAACGGCGCCATCGCTCCAGAGCACTCCTTTGGGCGGTGGTGCCCAGAGCCATTCGGTAAGGAGCCCCACAAGAGGCTGCTGGTCTTCTGCTGCCGCTCCCGTGGGGCTCAGCTCTGCCGGAGCCGTTGGAACTTGGGCTGCAGGCTCAGCAGCAGTGTGTGGCTCAACGGCATCAGGCAGTGGTTCGGACGGTTCCCCGGTATCGGCACGTACGGCTTCGTGAGATGCTGCCTCCTCAGCCGCGGGTGCTGCGGACCGCTCTTCCACGGCTTGAGCGGGAGTGTCTGCCTGGGATTCCTCCTTGCTTTCTAAGGACTCGGTGGAAGGGGCTGCCGATGAGGAGCCTGCTGGTTCAACTGGGAAAAGCGGTAGGGTGTGGGTATCGGAAGCGGAAGATTCCAGCTCTGTAAGCAAGCAAGCAACGATGTCCAGGAACTGCTCGTGGGAAATCCACAGCAATCGTTGAGTGCGGAGCAGCTCCTCCAACTCGTGCGCCAGAAAGCGGATCCCTTTATCGTCCAGGAACACAACCAGAGCTGCGGTGGGCAGATGTCCTGGCAGAGCATGAGGGCTGGTAATTCGGAAGAACAGCTCCAGAGGCTGTAGAAGTGCCAGAAATTGCGACGGGGTCAGCTCCAGCACAGTATCGTCTGCGTGCTGGACGATACGTTCAAATTCCAGCACCGAGAGCATCCCAGCCCCTTCGCTGGAGAGCGCCATCTGCTGTAGCTGCTGCCGAATGCCGTCCAGCAGGTAGGGGTAGTCGCTCAAGTAGTCTAAGCGGAGGAGCACCTCTTCGCGTTGCTTGACAGGCTCACCGCGGAAGACAAACCACTTCAGTGTTGTCCGTGGACGGCACAGGAAGTTCAGGCGGACCTTGACTGCGGCATCAACGAGGGCTTCCAACTCCTGCCGTGGAAAGCGGGCGTAGCGGACCAGCAGCTCGTCAACGCGCTGGAGCAATGGCGCCAGTTCCGGGGCAGTGTAGTCAAAGAAGGGATGTCGGTGTCGCACGAGGCGTTCCTCGTACAGGCGCCATTGGATTTCCGCCCAGAAGTAGCGTTTGTATGCAGCTTCGGATTCGGGAAGCGCAGCAATGCTTTCCAGCCGGACAAACGGCTCCGGTGATGCCAAGAGGCGGAGGAGGCGTTGCTTTTCCGTGTGGATTTCCCGTTCAAACACGCTCGCTGCCGTGCTGTTGAACTACCAGCCATAGACACGTGGAGGGGAGCGCCGGCGGCGGAAGAGTGGACCTACAAGCATGCCGGCAACGAAACCGCCGGCATGTGCCCACCAGGCAACCCCACCCATGTTTTCGGCACTCAAGAGCATGCCATTGTAAATCTGCAGCAGCGCCCAGAATCCAAGAAACAGGTAGGCAGGAATCGCCACAGAGAGCGCTGTAATGAAGAAGATAGGCACAATCGTGATGATGCGTGAGTGCGGAAAGAAGAGCATGTAGGCACCCATAACACCGGAGATAGCCCCGCTGGCCCCAACGGTTGGAATCATGGACCCAGGGTTTGTGACAGCGTGCGCTACTGCGGCAGCTACGCCACAGAGCAAGTAGAAGAGCAGGAACTTGCCGTGTCCCATCGCATCTTCCACGTTATCGCCGAAAAGCCACAGGTACCACATGTTGCCCAAGATGTGCATGAAGCCGCCGTGGAGGAACATAGAGGTGAACACCGGCTGCCACCGTTCCCACGAAAGCAGCGGAGCCTCCAGAAAAACCGCCGGATAGAAAGCAAAATGCCGGATAAACTGCTCCATTGCTGCCTCTGGCAGCAGGAGCTGGTAGAGGAAAACCAGCGCGTTGACGACGATCAGCCCTACGGTGACAACGGGCTTGGAGGACGAGGGGATTGTGTCGTGGATAGGGAACATGGTGTCTCAGCTCCTCTTGCACAGACGACTTACCCGGCGGAGAGGGCAGATTGCCCGTGGCTGTGCTGCCAGGGGTGTCGGCGTTGCAGGAAGGCTTCCGCTTCGGCGACATCCTCTGGGCTTCCCATGAAGACAGGGACGCGCTGGTGGAGGCTCTCGGGCTGGATGTCCAAAATCCGGCGGTATCCGTCAGAGGCTCGTCCGCCGGCTTGCTCCACCAGGAACGCCAACGGGTTGACTTCGTACATGAGGCGTAGCTTCCCCGTAGGATTGGCACTATCGGCGGGGTACATGAAGATGCCGCCGTAGTGCAGAAGACGGTGGACATCGGCAACGGCAGTGCCGACATACCGTAGCGCATACGGGCGCTTACCGTCTTCGGACGGGGTCTTGAGGTAGTCAATGTACTGCTGCAGTTCGGGTGCCCACCGTTTGGCGTTGCCTTCGTTGATGCTGTACTGCTTACCGCGGCGTGGAATGCGCAGCTTTTCAATCGTCAAGAAGAATTCGCCCAGTGTGGGATCGTACGTGAACACATCCACACCGTTCCCTGTGCTGTAGACCAGGGTAACGCTGCTGCCGTAGCAGACATACCCAGCAGTAACCTGCTCTGCTCCAGGGCGGAGAACATCCTCAAGGCTCACCTCAGCAGTGGGAGCGCTGCGACGGCGGTAGATGGAAAAAATGGTGCCGATAGTGACGTTGACGTCAATGTTCGTAGAGCCATCCAGTGGGTCGAAGAGCAGGATGTACTTACCGCGCGGACGGTCCGGAGCAATGCAGATGAGCCCGTCACTTTCTTCCGAGGCCATGGCACAGAGGTGGCCGCCGTGCTCCATGGCTCGGATAATCACGTCGTTGGCATAGGCATCCAGCTTGCGGACCGCTTCCCCGTAGATATTCGTTCTGCCCGTCAGACCCAGGATGTCGTTGAGCCCAGCACGGCTGACCTCGCGAGCAATGAGGCGGAAAGCGAGCATCAGGTCGCGGAGCAGGCGCGAGAATTCCCCCGTTGCGTGTGGGTGCAGATGCTCCTGCTCGGCGATATGCCGTTCAATGGTGACAAGCCGCTGAGCGGTCACAATCGCCATCGCTTCCGGCACCTGGCTGTGGGACACGTGTCGTTAGGCTGCCCGTGATGTCTCTTTCGCCTTCGGCAAGCGGACAGCTAAGACCGGGCAGGGGGATTTCCGCAAGACCCGTTCAGTTGTGCTTCCGAAGAGGAAGTGCTCCAGCCCGCTTCGGCCGTGGGTGCCCATGCTGATGAGCCCAATCGAGTGCTCGTGCGCGTAGCGGACGATTTGCTCAGAGGCGCGCCCGTGGAGGACCTCACCGCGGACGGGGATGCCGCGGGCGCGGAGCTCCTCCACGAGCTTAGCAATTTCCTGCTGCGCCATGCGCGTGAGCTCTTGCTCCAGTTCTGTCAGCCCGACTTGGGAGTAGCCCCACTCAGCAGGGTAGATGATAGGTTCGACGACGTGCACAATGTGGAGCGTCGCGCCGAGTCGCTGTGCTAGTTCTGCAGCGTACTCTAACGCTTCGCGGGCATGCTCGGAAAAATCCGTTGGCACTAAGATGTCCGTAATTGGTTGCATAGAGGCTGTGCAGAGTGTGGAACATACCGGCGGCAACGGCAACAAACTTAGGGCTTTCAAGCTAATGCTGCAGCGACGCTCAGTAGAGCTGAGGTCGAACCCCGTACCGCTGCGCGAGGCGCCGCCGAGCAAGCTCAGCTTGCTCGCGGGTGGCGAATCCCCAGAGTTTGACCCGGTAGGCAATTTCGCCGTTAGACACAATGGGCTCGTAGTAGGCAGAGAACCCTCGCTGCTCCCATAGTTCAACGCGATGCAGTGCCTGCTCCTCTGAGGGCACGCTCCCGACAACGAGTTCGTACGGGAATAGTTCCGGGCGCAGCCAGCGTACCTCCACGCGGGCATTCGCCAGCTGTTGAGCCACCGAGCGCTCGAAGTAGAAGACAGGCTCTGAGCTGCCGGCACTCCGCACGCGGAGCTGACGCGGCGATACCCCCAACTGGAGCAAGCGGCGCCGTACAGCTGCAGCCCGCTGTCCAGCAAGAGTAGCGCGAGTTCCGGCAGGTTCTGCTTGCCCGCTGTGCCCGATGAGTTCTACCACCTCCTCCGGATGCTCCCGCAACCATTGCGCCAGGTCAGCTACAATCGGTTCGTAGGATGCAGCAATGCTTGTATCGCCTGCCTGGAAGAGGCACACCGTATGGCGCAGAGCCGCTACCTGCGGGATAGTGTCTGCCAGTGGCTGCACGAGCTCAATACCCAACTGCTCTGCACGGACGCGCAACGTTTGCCCTACGCAACGGGGTGGTGCGGGGAAGCGAAGACGGTAATGCGTGTGCAGACCCCGTATCAGCCACCGCAGCCGATGAACGATGGCGAAGGGCTCCGGTGTGGCTATCCAGAAGAATGCCCCGCCAGCATGGTGAGCAACCGCACGCCACAGCGAGCGTTCTCCAAGAAGCCCCACCTGCACGACGAATAACGGCACATCCAGCTCCTGCGCTGTGCGCGCGACATCCGCTGCATTGACTAGGAAGGACGCCTTGTCGGGAGCTTCAACCAGGAGGATGAGAGCGCGTCGGCGTGTCGAAGGCACGCTCCGGCAGTATTCCAGCGCCCCTTGGGCAATGTGGAGCGGAGCCGCAACACCACCCGCCGGCAGAATTGATAGCGTATCGGACACAACGGCAGACACTGCTTCCCCGGTGAAGGTATGGATATGCTCGGCACGGTAACGGTACTGCACCACCACCAGGCGGTCTTCAGGCTGTAGCAGGGACAACGTTGTGGCAATCACAGAGCGCACGGCCGCAGGAGACAGCGTCGCCAGAGCCGAGCGATCTATGCACAGCAGGACTTCCCATGCCGGCTCCGAGACCAGCTCAGGCTGAACCACCGCGATGCGAAGGCTATCGCTCGGGCAGAGCAGCTCTACCGTCCACACCGGCGGCGATGGCGGCAAAGCTGCCATGCTCCATAGGTGAGGGACCGTCACCCGAAGGCTCCATTCTGCGCTATCGCGCTCGATACCCAGCCACACCGCCTCTCCCTCCGAGGCGCTCGTGGTGCTGCATCCCAGCACGAGGAAGACAGTGATGAGCTTATGCGTGAGCAGTTGTTGGCGCCCGCCGGAAGACCAAGGTACCATCGGTGTCACGGTCTACCACGATGGTGTCACCACTTCTGAACTCACCTGCCAGGATCTTCATCGCCAGCGGGTTCGCTACATGGCGCTCGATAGCGCGTCGCAGCGGGCGGGCGCCAAACTGGGGGTCATATCCGATGGTTGCCAGCCATTCCACCGCAGTGTCTGTGACCTGGAGCTCCATTCCCTGTTGGCGCAGGCGCTCGCGGAGACGCTCCAACTGCAGGCGGGCAATCTGCTTGACTTCGCTTTGCAGCAGGGGTTTGAAGATGATAATGTCGTCAATCCGGTTGAGAAATTCTGGGCGGAAACGCTGCCGGAGGAGCTCTATGACGGGTTCCCGAAGGCGCTCCATGATTTCGGCACGATTGGCTTCTGTCAGATTCTCCATTGCAGCCTGGATGAGCTCAGTCCCCAGGTTAGAGGTCATGATGATGAGCGTGTTGCGGAAGTTGACCGTGCGCCCCTTGCTGTCGGTGAGGCGTCCGTCTTCCAGAACTTGCAACAGCACGTTAAAGACATCGGGGTGGGCTTTCTCAATCTCGTCGAACAAGATGACCGAATACGGCCGTCTGCGCACGGCTTCGGTGAGCTGCCCGCCTTCCTCGTAGCCGACGTAGCCTGGGGGAGCGCCGATGAGCCGGGAGACGGCGTGTTTTTCCATGTACTCGCTCATGTCAATGCGGATGAGCGCGTTCTCGTCGTCAAAGAGGAATTCCGCCAGTGCCCGTGCCATTTCGGTTTTACCCACTCCGGTCGTGCCCAGGAAGATGAACGAGCCCATTGGGCGGTTGGGGTCATGGAGCCCTGCCCGTGAGCGCCGAATGGCGTTGGCGATAGCCTGTACGGCCTCTTCTTGGTCGACAATGCGCTGATGAAGCCGTTCCTCCATGTGGAGGAGCTTCTCTCGCTCGCTCTCCAGCATGCGGTGGACGGGGATACCTGTCCACTTGGCAACGATTTCGGCAATGTCTTCGGCGTCGACCTCCTCCTTGAGCATGCGTCCGGAGCGCTCTAACTCTTGGGTGAGCTGCTGCAGTTTGCGCTCCAGCTCGGGGATGAGCCCATAGCGGAGCTCGGCGACACGACCGTAGTCGCCGCGGCGCTCTGCCCTCTCTGCCTCGAAGCGGGCATCCTCGATCCGCTGCTTGAGCGAGCGGATTTCCTGGAGAATGGACTTCTCTCGCTCCCAGCGCTGGCGAAGCTGAGTGTACTCTTCCCGGAGTCGGGTCAGCTCTGCTTCAATTTCCTCCAAGCGCTTGCGAGTAGCGGTAGTAGCGTCCATGGGCGTCCTCACTGCTGTGGCCGCAGGAAAGACGAAGAGGCTCCACGCGTCGGTGTACACTGTTCGTCTACGCGTCCTGTGTGGTTCCATCAAGTGTGCTGAGGGTGACGATGGGATGGATTGTGCTGGCTGTCGTCGGCGTTCTTCTCCTGTGGGCTGTGGTGGCTTACAACCGCCTGGTGAGTCTCCGTAACCAAGTGGCAAACGGCTGGCGGCAGATAGACGTGCAGTTGAAGCGCCGGTATGACCTGATTCCGAACTTGGTCAACGCCGTCAGGGGCTACATGAAGTACGAGCAGGAGACGCTGCAGCGGGTCATTGAAGCACGGAACCAAGCCGTTGCTGCTCGTGGCGTTGCTGAAGCCGCTCAGCGTGAGGCAGAACTATCGGGTGTGTTAGGGCGCCTCTTTGCCCTGATGGAAAATTACCCCGAGCTGAAAGCAAACCAGAACGTGCTGCAGTTGCAAGAGGAGCTGACCAGCACGGAGAACAAGATTGCGTTCGCGCGGCAGTTTTACAACGACGTTGCCACCAAGTACAACATCGCCCGCGAGAGCTTCCCCAGCAACATCATAGCCTCTCTGTTTCGATTTCCACCTGCAGAGCTCTTCACTGTCACAGACGAGAAGGAGCGGCAAGCTCCGACGGTAGACTTAGGCTTTTGAGGAATGTGCTCAGGAAGCAGCGTGGAGGCACAGCGATGAACATCTGGGAGCAGCAGGCACGGAACCGGCGCAATACGGTCCTGTTGATTGTGCTGTTCGTCGCTGTTGTGGCTGCTGTTGGATATGCAGCTGATTGGTACTTCGGCACGGGTGATTTCCCCCTGCTGACCATTTTCGCCTTCGTTCTGGCGGTTGGGCAATCGCTGGTAGGCTACTTTGCTGGGGATAAGATTGCATTAGCGCTCAGCCGTGCTCGCCCGGTAACAGGGCAGACTTTCAAAGAGCGGCAGCTCATCAATGTGACTGAGGAGATGGCAATTGCCGCCGGCATACCAATGCCGAAGCTCTACATTATCCCCGATCCGGACCTCAATGCCTTTGCCACCGGGCGCTCACCCAAGCATGCCAGCGTCGCTGTGACAGAAGGGTTGTTGAACGAGCTCTCCCGAGATGAGCTCCAAGCCGTTGTTGCTCACGAAATTGGGCATATCCGGAACTACGACATTCGGTTGATGACGTTGGTGGCAGTGCTCTTAGGAACCGTGCTGATCGTGGCAGATGTGATGCGGCGCGCTGTGTTCCTGGGCGCACATCGGCGTGACCGCCGCAGTGAGGGCAACCTGGTGTTGCTGCTTATCTGGCTGGTGGTGGCAATACTGGCACCGCTAGCAGCATACTTGATTGCCATGGCAGTCTCACGGCAGCGAGAGTACTATGCCGATGCCACCAGCGCTGAGCTGACACGGAATCCAGAAGCACTCATTCGGGCGCTGAAGAAAATTGCTGCGGCTGTGCAGCCAACGACGGCGATTCCTCAGAGCCTTGCCCACATGTGTATTGAGGATCCACGTGGGCGCCCAATCAACGAACGCAGCGACTTCTGGAGCGAGCTCTTCGCTACCCATCCACCACTACACAAGCGGATTGAAGCGCTGCAACGGATGGCGTACCTGTATACCCCGGCGCGCTAACCCTCTCACGCTGTCCTTGGGACTGTGGGCTCTGCGCGCGGAGTGCGCCCAAATGTGTATTTTTGGTGTAACAGAGTCAGTAACTCAAGCCGGAGGTATGCCATGCGCCGTGTACAGGTATTAGCCATCGTGGGTGCTGCTGTTGGGCTGCTGTGGAGCGGTCGGCTGTGGGCCCAGGAGCAGGTAGAGATCTTGGGCGGGCGTGAGTACTGGTTGGGCTTCCCGCATTCCTGGGTGTACCCGACGGAGACAGCCCGTGGTATCTCTGCCCTGCAGCTCTGGGTTGCCTCGCGCGAGCCAGCCAAAGTGCAAGTCTACCTCAACGGTGGGCAGACGCTCTACCAGGAGTTTACCACGAAGCCGAAGCAGACCTTTGTGGTCGCTATCCCAATGGACCACATGAACATCGATGCCGGTGTGGTGCAAGACAAGGGAATCCGAGTAGTGGCGAACAAGCCAATTGTGGTCACGGGCTATGTCAGCTTCACAATTTCTGGCGAAGCCTTTATGTGCATCCCGATTGAAGCGTTAGGGAAGCGGTACTACACGCTGAACATGTACCAGGACTGTGTGGGCAACGAGTACCGGCCCGCTCAGATCCTCATCATCGCTACCCGGGATAACACCGTCGTGCGCTACTACCCCACGACAGAGACCAGCGATGGCGTCAAGCCTGGGCAGTATGGAGAGATTCGGCTCAATCGGGGGCAGACGTACCTTATCAAAGCGAAAATCGATGCCCGCTACAACCAGGACTGGAAGACGGATTTGACCGGGACGTACATTGAGGCAACAGAGCCGATTGCGGTGATTTCCGGGCATACGAAGGGCTCCTACCCGCGGTACTCCTGCACGATGCTGGGCACACCGGCACACTTCATGCGGAATTCACTCATGGACATGATGTGGCCGGTGGAACTGTGGGGTACGATGTACGTTTCGGCGCCGATCATGTACAAAAACCGCCCCCGCAATGGGGTAGACATTGACGATGCGGGTGATCTCATCCGCTTCGTTGCCTCCGAAGATGGAACCATCATTGAACAACTGCGGCAGGATGGTTCGCAGGAGTGGCAGCAGATTAGCCCACCACTGCGGCGTGGACAGTGGTTCAACATCAGTGCGCAGGAGTACGCGGCGGCATATCGGGCGAACAAGCCGATTCTGGTGGGCCAATACGGCAAGGCATGGCGCTTGACGCCAGTGAATCCGCTGGTGGGCAAGGATATTGAAGAGCCCCAAAATCCTCCTCGCAACGGCGAGGGCATGCTGATGTGCTTGACGCCGCGGGAACGGTGGGCAACGTATACGACCTTCTATTCGCCGCCGGGCATGGACAACTTCTTCATGATTACGTTTGAGACCGCCCGAATGGATGACATCTACTTCGATGGAGTGCGGCTGCGCAACAAATTTAGCGGTGGCATCAAGCCCGTCCAGGGAACGCCGTATAGCTATGTTGTAGCCGCAGTCACCCCGGGCGACCATACGGTGGAAGGCAAGAATGGGGCGCAGTTTGCTGTCTATGCATACGGCAATCTGGACTTGAGCAAGAGTGGCTTTGCCTATGGCTATCCGACAGGCATCAACTACGCTGTTCGCTGTGAAGACACAGTGCTAATAAGCGATCGTGAGGAGTGCGGCAACATTACAGGGCAAGTAGAGGTGCGCCCGTTGGGGAGCGAGACGGAGTGTGCCCGGCTCTTCTCCGTTGCGCTGGATAGCGCCGTCAACTACGAGCTGGTGTTGCCGGAGACGTTTCGTCCCAGCTACGACCGGCAGACGACATTTGAGATTCGGGTTGTGGACCCACAACAGGATGCGTACGCCGTGCTGGAGGTCATCACACGGTCGGGGAAGCGCATTGTACGGGAGTACCGCTATGTGGCTGAAGCAGTCGTTGCGGAGCCGCCGATAGTGGACTTCGGTGTGCAGTCGTTTGGACAAGCTGTCGAGCGGACCATTGTTGTCCGCAACGTCAAGCCGCGGCAGGTGGCTATCAAGCGGCTGTACTTGCGACTGGGCTTAGCAGAGTTCTCCATTGTCGAGCCGACGAGCTTCCCCATCGTGCTGCAGCCAGCGGGGCAGCCGGGAGATCGGGTCGATGTGCGGATTCGGGCAACGGCGCAGTTGGCTCAGGAGCGTGTTGATACGCTCTACGCCGAGCTGAGCTGCTATCCAGAACCGCTTGCACCCGTTAAGCTCCGGGGCAACGAGCCGATTATGTGGGTTGACGACGCCGACTTCGGCGCCGTTCCGCTTGGTACTGAGCGGATGCGGTTGGTCCGGATAGAAAGCCGTGGACAACTGCCACTGGAGATTACAGCGGTAGATTGGCCCGATAAGACGCACTTCCGTACCGAAGGGCTGCTGGAAGTGTTGCCGTTGCGCTTGGAACCGGGGCAGTCGTATGAGTTCCGTGTCTACTACAAGCCCACGGTGGAAGGGGCAACCGACCAGACACGGGCGGTTTTCACAACGAATGCAACCAAGGTCAAGCTCTACTCCGACTGGAAGGGTACGGGCATTGTTGCTAACGTCACCATTCAGGGCTACGATTGGGGCGCTCGGCGTGTTGCCGATGCGTATGCGCAACTGGATGATCCGCGCTACGGCTACCGTGGCCAAGTTGTCATCACAGCAACGGGGAATACCCCATTGAACAACGTGGACGTGACGGTGGAGGACGATCCGCAGTATCCAGGTGACCGGCTTGCATTCTACGTGGACAAGACAGGATTGCCTCCGCAGCTGCAGCCTGGTCAGAGGGTCACCCTTACGGCATACTTCAAGCCCACCGAGGAGCGGGCGTATCGGGCACGGGTTGTCGTGCGCGGTCTGGATAACAACGAGTGGCGTGAAGCCAGCGACGAGCTGCGTGGTGCTGGCTTGCAACCGCACATTGCTGCAGATGGGCGTGACTTTGGAACCTTGATGGTTGGGCAATCCAAGCAGGATGTGGCGCCTGTTTACAGCCAGGGTACGATGGAGGTGACGGTGCGGGACTTTGAAATCGTCGGTCCTGATGCCGATGCCTTCCAGGTAGAGCCGACATTCCTCCAGCAGGTACGCACCCAAGGCTTGCGAATTCCGCAAGGACAATCGGTTGAGGTGCCCGTTATCTTCACGGCACTGCGTGTCGGTGACCATCGGGCGAACCTGCGCGTGATTTCCGATGCCCCAGAGACGCCGGAGCCGGAGCTCATCGGGCGCGGAATCTCGCAAGGGCTGGCGGCTACAGACTACGACTTTGGGCGCCACTTCGTGACAACCCGAGTTGACCAGCCCGCGGCTGTCTTCGTACGGAATACTGGAGCTGCCCGCGTGTACGTGGAGCGGATTGAGAAAGCTTCGGGCGACATCAACAACTTCGATTTGCTCACACCCGCTGGCTTCTGGATTGAGCCGTTCAGCGACTATCCGATTGAGGTTGCCTTCTCACCCGACGCAGAGCGGCGCTACGAAATGCGCATCCGCTATGTGACGAACATCGGTGAGGCGTACTCCACCGTCTGGGGTGAGGGGCGCCGTGTGTACGGAGTGGTGCGCATCGGTGAATACCGCACGACACCCGGCCAGGAGCTGGACATCACAGTGGAGCTGACACGGCATCCTAACGCAGCGCTCCGTGCCGAAGACCGAGACGTGACCGAAGGGGCAATTCAAGAGTTTGAAGCTCGGGTCTGGTACGATGAGCGCATGCTGGAGCCGGTCTTGGATGTAGGGGCTATCTCCACAGCAGGCACGCTGACGGAGGGGTGGACAGTTGAGTACGTGCAGCCGCTGCCCAAGCATCTGCCCCCAGGCGGAACGGAGCCGATGTCGGCGTTCCAGGTCAAGCTGACCGGAACGACACCGCTGCGGCTCGCACAGGATGTCAATCCGCTCTTCCGCTTCCGGGCGCGGTCCTTCCTGGCACCGATTGATCGAAGCGCGCTGCCGGTGCAGATGGTACCGCTGAATCGCCCATACGTGGTCATTGAAGAGCAGCCCGGGCTGCTGCGCCTGACGGTGCCGTGTGTTGAAAACCTGCGTCTGGTGCGCCTCAATCCGGTGGGGTATAGCCTGCAGCAAGTCGTCCCGCAACCGGCACAAGGCGAGGTGCAGCTACGGTACAGCATTGGCTACAGCGGATGGGTTCGCCTGGAGCTCTTCAATGCTATGGGCGAGCGGGTAGCTATGTTGGTGGACCAGGAGCAGCCGGCAGGTGAATACGAATTGACGTTCAACACGCGCCTCTTCCCCGCAGGCGTGTATTACTACCGACTCATCTCGGGACCGTACACCGAGACCCGGCGCCTGGATATCCTCAACTGAGCCGGTATTCGGAAGATGGCGACAGGAGGCAGGGGCTTCCCCCTGCCTCCTGTTCTTTTGGACTCGCCCCTGCAAGGATGGAGAGGGCACGTTTGACCGTGGGAAATACTGCGGCGGAGGTATCTACAAGCTTTTCCGTAAGTTTGGAGCCGAAACGGCCCGATGGCACGCGTGGTTGCAATCCGGCGGGTAGCTCCCGGCTTCCTCCTCTGGTGTTGGGATGACGGGATGGAGATCTACCTACGGGTGGAAACGCTGCGCGAGCATTGTCCGTGCGCCTTCTGTCAAGGCGAGCAGGTTTTTGACCGATATATCCTCCCGCTGCGGGTTGCAACACCCGGGATGTACGACTTAGTGGCGCTGGAGCCAGTGGGTAACTACGGGCTCCGGGCACGCTGGAAAGACGGTCACGACACGGGCATTTACCCATGGGAGCTTCTGCGCCAGCTCTGTGAGACATACGGTCTGCAGGAGCTCCCGCAAGAGAAGTCGCCACAAGCAGCACAACATGGCGATGAGCACGGTCCAGACACGCACGCTCCGGGCGCCGCGAGGTAGCCAACTGCACTGTAAGAACTGGCAAATCGAGGCAGCCTACCGGATGTTGCTGAATAATTTGGACCCGGAGGTTGCTGAAAAGCCGGAGGAGCTGATCGTTTACGGCGGCTTAGGCAAAGCTGCCCGGAACTGGGAGTGCTTGGAGGCGCTCCTGCGGTGCCTGCAGGAGCTCCAGCCGGATGAGACTCTCCTGGTACAATCGGGCAAACCCGTTGGGATTGTGCGCACGTACGAAGATGCCCCGCGGGTCATTATTGCCAACAGCAATCTGGTGCCGAAATGGGCAACGTGGGAGGAGTTCCGGCGCTTGGATGCGCTCGGGCTCATCATGTATGGGCAGATGACAGCAGGTTCGTGGATTTACATCGGAACCCAGGGGATTCTGCAGGGAACCTACGAGACCTTTGCTGCCTGTGCGCGGCAGCATTTCGGGGGCACACTGCGTGGGCGCTTCCTGCTCACGGCAGGCATGGGAGGCATGGGAGGGGCACAGCCTCTTGCCGGATTGATGAACGGTGCGGCTGTCCTCTGTGTAGAGGTGGACGAGGAGCGCATAGACCGGCGGGTCCGTACGGGATACTGCCAGTACAAGCTCTACGACCTGGACGAGGCGCTGGACCGCATTCTGCAGGCGCGGGACAGAGGAGAGCCAATCTCAATCGGGTTGGTAGGCAACGCGGCAGAGGTACATCCTGAAATTCTGCGCCGTGGCATCGTGCCCGATGTCGTTACTGACCAGACAGCAGCGCACGATCCGCTCAACGGCTACTACCCGGCAGGCTATACGAAAGCCGAAGCCGACGAGCTCCGCCGCCGAGATCCAGACCGGTACCTGGAAGAGGCCTACCGCTCCATTGCTATCCATGTGCGGACAATGCTGGAGTTCCAACGGCGCGGAGCGGTCGTCTTTGACTACGGCAACAACATCCGAGGCGTTGCTAAAGAGTATGGCGGTGTGGAAGATGCCTTCGCCTTCCCGGGTTTTGTGCCGGCGTATATCCGACCGCTGTTTTGCGAAGGGCGCGGACCTTTCCGGTGGGTTGTGCTCTCTGGGGACCCACGGGATTTAGCGGTTACGGACCAGGAGATCCTGAAGCTCTTCCCTCACGACGAGGTGCTCCAGCGCTGGATTCCGCAAGCGCAGCAGTACGTTCGCTTCCAAGGGTTGCCGGCTCGCATTTGTTGGTTGGGGTATGGCGAGCGAGCGGAGGCGGGGAAGCTGTTCAATTGGCTGGTGCGCACTGGCAAGGTATCTGCACCAATTGTTATCGGGCGCGACCATCTGGACTGCGGTTCTGTTGCCTCGCCGTACCGTGAGACGGAAGGGATGAAGGATGGCTCGGATGCCATTGCGGATTGGGTATACTTCAACTTTGCCCTCAACGCGATTGGCGGGGCAACGTGGGTCTCGTTCCATCACGGTGGTGGGGTTGGGATGGGATTGTCGCTTCACGCTGGCATGGTGATTGTAGCTGATGGAACTCCGGAAGCGGAAAAACGGTTGGAACGGGTGTTGACGTACGACCCCTTAGTGGGCATCCTTCGGCATGCAGATGCAGGGTATAGCGAGGCGGTGCGCACGGCGCAGCGCTTCGGTATCCGCATCCCGATGATGTCATCGTGACATAGGCAGTGTAACAGCGTGGTCACAGGATGTGTCTAAACGTCACAGCGTAGTACGGCGTCAAACAGCGAAAACGAGGAACCGCAGCAACGATGATGGCAAAGCAGTCTATGACACAGCAGCAAGAGGTGCACACGATGACAGCTCAGACGGCAGCACAGCCCGTCAAGCGGCGGCGCAAGGGACGGCAGCAAGTATCGCCGGAGCAGGTGCCGCCGGAGCGCCGCCAGCAGTACGAGGCGCTCGTTGCAGAGATTGAGCGCCTGTACCGAATGGAGCGAAAGCGCTTCTTGGGCTTTATCCGCCAACGCGTCCGTACCCAGGAAGAAGCCGAAGACATCCTCCAGGATGTCTTCGCAAACGTCCTGGCAGCGGCAGCGACCGTAGAGGGACCCATTGAGAACGTTGCCTCGTGGGTCTTTACCGCGGTCCGCAACCGGATTATTGACTCATACCGCAAAAAGCGCACGGAGAGCTTCTCCGATGTGCAAGCACCGGCGCAACAAGAAGAGGGAATGGAGTCGTTGGAGAGCCTCCTATCCGACTTCAGCTACAGCCCAGAGCATGAGCATATTCGGCGCCGGATCTGGGAGGCAATTCAGCAAGGATTGGCAGAGCTCCCGCCCGAACAGCGGGAGGTCTTCGTGAAGAACGAATTCGAGGGGATCTCCTTCCGCGAAATGGCAGAGGAGACCGGCATCAACATCAACACCTTGCTGGCGCGAAAGCGCTATGCCGTCTTGCACCTCCGGAAGAAGCTCAAGCCGTTGTACGACGAGCTGATGAGCCGGAACTAAGAAAGCTATTCCTGTGCTGGTGCAGCGGCTTGCACGTGTGGGTGCAAGCCGCTGCTGTTTTTGTACTTTCGCCCCACTGTGTGCGGTACAGAGCAGCCGAGAATGCGGGCAACAGTTGCTATCGTAGATGGGCAGCGGTTACGGGAAAACTTCCGGCTGATGCGTCGGCAGGTGGAGCCCGCGGCAGTCTTGGCGATTGTCAAAGCGAATGCATACGGGCATGGGCTTGTGGAGGCAGCCGAGCTCTTCCGGCAGGAAGGGGCAGCGATGTTGGGGGTGGCGTACGTACAGGAAGGCATTCAACTGCGGCAGGCGGGGAACCCGCTGCCGATCGTTGTGCTGACCCCACCCCAAGCAGACGAGGCTGTGCTCTATTGCCGCTTTGGATTGCAGCCGCTGGCGTGTTCGCTGCCTGTGATAGAGCAGATTGCTGCTGAAGCCCGGCGGTTGGGTGTGCGTGTCCCTGTCCACGTCGCCGTCGATACGGGGATGCGGCGGGAAGGTGTAGAGCCCTCGGCGGTGCTGGACTTCCTCCGGCAGCTCACGGCAGTGGAGGGAATTGAGGTCGTTGGGCTCTGCACGCACTTTGCAACAGCAGACGAGCCCGATCCGAGCTTTTTCTGGGAGCAATGGCGTCAGTTCCGCGAGGTTGTCCAGCAGGTGGAGGACGCAGGGTATCACATTCCCTACATCCACGCAGCAAACTCCGCGGCAGCGGTGCGCTTTCCCGAGGCGCGCTGGACGATGGTGCGGCTCGGTATCTCGCTCTACGGCTACCGACCGTGGCACGGTGGACAGGAGCTGCCCCTGAAACCAGCCCTGCAGTGGAAGAGCCGTATCGTTGCCATCCGCCGAATACGCCCCGGGGAGAGTGTCAGCTACCACCGATTCTACCGGGCGGAGCGGGAAACCACAATTGTCACTGTCCCCGTCGGTTATGCTGATGGGTACCGCTATGGCTTCACCGGGCGGGCAGAATGTCTCATTCGCGGCAAGCGCTTCCCTGTCGTTGGGGCTATCTGCATGGACGAAATCATGGTGGATGTGGGCGATGAACCGGTGGACGTCGGCGAGGAGGTTGTGCTCCTCGGTGAGCAAGGCGAGGAGGCTATCTGGGCAGATGAGCTGGCGTGCTGGCTTCGGACGATCCCGTACGAGGTGCTAACGGGAATCAGTCCGCGCGTGCCGCGGCTTTACCTGCACACGGATACCGCTGATGCTGACGAGCACGTACAGAGTGCGCTTACCCGAGTTTGAAGGTCCGCTGGACGTCTTGCTCTTCTTCGTCCAGCGCGAAGAGCTCCCCATTGCACAGGTGCCCCTTGCTCGGTTGGTTGAGCAATTCCTGGAGTACGTCCGCTGGGTGGAGAGGGTAGATTTAGATGCAGCAGCCGATTTCGTTGCGATGGCTGCGGAGCTGTTAGCACTCAAAGCCCGGTGGTTGCTCCGCCCACAGGATAGACAAGCAGAATCGGACGAACCAACGCTCGGAGAGACTGCCGAGCCTTTGGTAGAGCGGCTTGCAGAGTACCGGCGGTACAAGTACGCTGCTGCCTTCTTCCGGCAGCAGATACAGAGCGCTGCTCCGCTCATGCTGCGTGGGAGCCCTATACGCTGGAGTCGGCACGGGGAGCTGGCTGAATGGGAGCCGCTTCCTGTGTCAGCACTCGCGCAGACGCTGCAAGAGTTGCTGCGCCGTTTAGGGCGGAATATCGTTGCGCCGCCGCTTCGGGAAGAGCTGTCCGTGGCGGAGACCATGGAAGCGCTGTTCCATGCCGTTCGCCGCCACGGGCAGATGCCGTTCTCTGCGTTGATTCGGGCTCGGTCGGTTGCGGAAGTGATTGTCTGCTTCATTGCCCTCTTGGAGCTCGTGCGGCAGGAGCGGTTGGCGGTAGAGCAGGCAGAGCCGTTTGGTGAGATTATGGTGTTTGTGCCCGTTGTCTACTCTCGGGAGCGAGAGCATGCAGCCTCTTCCTGAGGCATTCCGCGTAGCAGAAGCTATCCTGTTTGCCGCTGAGGGGCCGCTCAGTGCTCAGGAGCTGGCCATGCGGGTTAGTGCGGCGCTTCAATTGCCACCAGGAGCGCTCACAGAGGAAGCCGTAGATGCCCTCTTGGAAGAACTCAATGCCGAGCTGGAGGCAACAGGACGTCCCTATCGGGCACGAGCGGTTGCTGGTGGCTATGCCTTGGTAGCAACGCCAGAGGCAGCCCAGTGGCTGGAGCGGGCCTTTGCTGGGCGGTCCCGGCGGCGCTTGTCGCAGGCGGCTCTGGAAGTGTTGGCAATTGTGGCATACCGGCAACCGATTACCCGAGCCGAGATAGACGCCATCCGCGGGGTCAATTCCAGCGAAGTCGTGCAGAGTTTGGTGGAGCGTGGGCTCCTGGCTGTTGTAGGGCATGCCGCGGCACCGGGACGTCCGGTCCTCTATGGTACCACGGTCCAGTTTCTCCACCTCCTCGGCATCAACTCGCTGCAGGAGCTTCCGCCCTTGGAAGAAGTGGAAGGCAGAGCTCAGCTCCCGCTCTTTGAACCCGTGCAGCTTGATACGCTGGACGCGCGGCTCCGCCAGCTACGCCTGCTCCACCAAGAAGATTCCACCCCAGACGCAGCACCGGAGCAGAGTCCTTAGAGAGCAACCCGGGATTGCTCCAAAACGCGCTGGTAGAGCTGTTCGTACAGCGGGACGATGAGCTTGGTGTCGAATTCCAACGCACGCTGGCGAGCGCGCTCGCGGAAGGTGTGGAGCTTCTTCGCGTTGCTGAGCAGCTCGATGCAGTAGCGCGCCATGCGCTCGACGTCCCCGATTTCCGCTAAGAAGCCGGTCTCTCCGTGGCGGACGACTTCGGGGATGCCACCTGCTGTCGTTGCAATCACAGGAACACCGCAGCTCATTGCCTCCAGGGCAGCCAGTCCGAAGCTCTCCGATTGGCTCGGCAGCAGGAAGATGTCGGCGATAGAGAGCAGTTCTGCCGTCGTTGGGAGCTTCCCTAAGCAGCGGACGTGCTCATCCACACCGAGCTCACGGGCCAGGCGCTCAGTTTCGCTCCGTTCGGGGCCGTCGCCGATGAGGATCAGCTTCGCCGGGAGGACGGAGCGCACCTCTGCCAGGATGCGAACGGTGTCGGGCGAGCGTTTGACGGGGCGGAAGTTGGAAACGTGCATGAGGATGAATTCCCCGTTCGGGGCAAATTGGCGGCGCAGTTCAGGATCGGGGCGGGGAGCGAACGCGCTTGTATCCACGAAGTTCGGGATGACTTCAATCGGACGCTGGATGTGGAATTGATGGCGGGTCTTCTCCGCCAGGAACGAGGAGACGGCGGTGACTGCATCGGAATGCTCCAGCGAGAAGCGCACAATCGGGTGGAAGCTCGGCTCCAATCCCACCAGGGTAATGTCGGTGCCGTGGAGTGTAGTAATGACAGGGAGCACAATGCCGTGGTGTTCCAGCAACATGCGCTGAGCCAGATAGCCGCTGATAGCATGCGGGATAGCGTAGTGGACGTGGAGGAGCTCTAAGCGCTCGTAGCGGGCAACGTCAACCAACTTGCCTGCCAGCGCAAGCGAGTAGAGCTGGAATTCAAACAGCGGGTAGTTAGGCAGCTCCACCTCGTGGAAGAAGATGTTGTCGTGGAAGGTATCCAGGCGCCATGGCAGGGCATACGTGATGAAGTGCACCTGGTAGCCCCGCTGCGCCAGCGCTTTGCCTAGCTCTGTAGCAACAACACCGCTGCCGCCGTATGTGGGATAGCAGACAATCCCAATGCGCAGCATGGGTGTCCTCCAGATCGAGCAACGGAGACGGACACGGGAACAATAGTCTGCTGGGCTATCCGTGCTGTTCACGGTAGCGACAGCATCAGCCGTTCCGACGCAGAGAACGCGAAAGAATTGGAGCCGGGACATGCCCTGTGGTAGGCACGCGATGAAGGCTCTGCTTCTACTGACAAGTGGGGTGTGCATAGCGCTGTGTGGCGTGGATGCTGCGCAGGGTGTTGCTGCCGATAGTCTTTGGGTTCACTCTGTGGAGGTTGTGCCGAGCCAGGTAGGAGGGCCCGGTATGATGTGTGCACGGCCGGGCCAGCTCTATGCGCCGAAGGAGTTTGCCGAGTGCATTTCCCGGGATAGTGCCGCGCTCCTCCGCTGGCTGCAGGAACAAGGATACTGGTTCGCCGCTGTTTCCCCCGAGTGGGATACGGTCAGCGGACGTCTGCGCTATGTGCTCCAGCTTGGCGAGCAGGTGCGGATTGCCTCCGTCGAGGTCAGAGTCGATTCTGCGGCGCTGCGTGCCGAAGTCCTTCGGGGAGCTGTTGCGTGGGCGCAGGGGCATGTTGCTACTCGCTCCCGTGTAGAAGCTCTCTTGGATAGCCTCCTTGCCCGTGCGTGGGCGGCTGGCTATCCCGAAGCCCGAGCTGATGTTGAGCAAGTCCGCCTTGTGGGGACGGAGGCGGTGCTGACGCTCCTACTGTCGCTTGGTGCGCCGGCGCGAGCTGATACGCTCATCTTCCGTGGCTGCGAGCACACCCGGGCTGAGTTCCTCCGGCGCTGGGTAGGAATAGCGGCGACCCAAGTGGTGTCGGAATCCGTGCTGCGGGAGGCACGACAGCGCTTGCAAGAGCTGCCCTGGATCGAGCTTCGCGATGAGCCATCGCGGGAGCGCCTTCCTGATGGGCGGTGGGCAGTGGTCTTCACCCTGCAGGAACGCTCTTCCAACCGTGTGGAGGGCTTTCTGGGCTATACTCCGCCAGTAGGTGGGGGTGGTGGGTGGAGTGGGATGGTAGAGGCAGCTTTGCAGAATCTGTTTGGCAGTGGGCGTTCAGCGTTCGTGCGGTGGTATCGCGCGGCGGCGCAGCTCCAGGAGCTCATTGTGCAGTACAGCGAGCCTCTGCCTCCGTGGCTCCTCGTGCGTGCTCGGTACGAGCTGCGGCAGCAGGACACAGTGTACAGCGAAAGTGGCTGGGAACTGGGTCTTCGCTGGCTGGGGCATTTAGCAGCGGGGTGGAGCGCGGAAGGGATTCTCGGCTGGCGTCATGGACTTCCAAGCGGAGTCGTCCCGCAAGGTGATGAAAGCCGCCTCTGGTACGTTGGTGCTGAATTCCGGCTCGGGCGCGTCCAGCCTCTGATGAACCCAATTCGTGGTGTTGCCTTGCGGCTCCGTCCGGCATATCAGTGGCGGCGTGAGAGCGCACAGCATCGGAGGCGGGCTGCTCTTGAGGCAGATGCCGAAGGCTTCTTACCGCTTGGCACAACCTTTGTGCTTCGCCTCCATGGACACACCCGCATGCTGTGGGGCGATGGGCTCCGATGGGAGGAAGCTTACCGAATAGGAGGACTGCAGAGCCTGCGTGGGTACAGAGAAGCACAGTTTATCACCCCGCGAGCAACCTGGGCTGGGGTGGAGGTGCGGTGGCTCATCGGCGGAGAGGAGCATGTAGGGGTCTTTGCCGATGGCGGCTACGTTGCTGCAGTAGGGTGGCGTACAGGTATTGGGGTGCAGTGGCAACTTCAGACAGCGCTCGGTGTGCTGCAGCTTCAAGTCAGCCGCGGGCAAGGAGATCAGCTTCGCCAGCTCAAGGTGGGTGTTCGGCTCCTCAGCATGGTGTGGTAATGCATTTTTGCACTGCTGCTGAGAGCAGTCAGTGATGTGGGGTGGCATCCTCGTCCTGCTGTTCCTGAATACGACGGTGCTCGCTGCGCGCTGTACGGACCGTGACAGCGCGGAGGCTCTTGGCCAATTCCAAGCCCACGTGCAGGAGCTGCTACGCTCGGTGGAACGGTGGGCGCGGGTTGGGGTCGTGATTGCCGATGGGAGCGGCAGACCCTACGTTGCGCATAATCCCGATGTGCCGCTGGTACCAGCATCGGTCACGAAGCTGTTCTGGAGTGCGGCAGCACTGGCGCTCATGGGCGATACAGCTACTGTTCGGACCCGTGTGCTGGCTGATGCGCCGGTGGATGCTGCCGGAGTTGTTCGTGGGAACCTCTACCTTGTCGGCGGCGGGGATGCGATGCTCACGGTTCAAGAGCTGGAAGAGCTCGCTGCGGAGCTTGTGCGGCGGGGTGTTCGTCGGGTGACTGGTGCTGTGCTCGGCGATGGGAGCTTCTTTGATGGACAACGCTCCCGGATGCAGTACAGCGGTGATAGGGAGCTTGTCCAGCCATTGCCTCCAATTACGGCGCTGGGGTTCAACCGCAACGAGGTGCGGATACTCATCAGCGCTGTGCGTGGGCGAGTCACGGCGCAGACAGTGCCCTTTTCTCCGGCATTTGTCGTGGATGTGTCGGCGGTGCGGGTGCTCCGATACCGCAAGCGGAGGCAACCCTCCGTGCGGTTGAGCGCACAGAGCACGATGCAGGGTATGGTCCAGCGGATTGTGCTCCGGGGGTGGGTTGTGCCGAACGGTATGTGGTCGCTCTCCGTACCGATGGAACTGCCGGAGGCGGCCACGGCGGGGACGTTTCTGCAGCGCTTGCGGGCGGCTGGGGTTCAAGTGGATGGCGGATTTGGTGTCGGGGTGAAGCCCCGCGATGGTGTTGTTCTGGGGGAGTATCGGCGCCCTCTTGCAGAGCTTCTGTCGGTGGTGAACAAGGAGAGCGATAACTTTCTTGCCGAGCATCTCTTCAAGCTCGTCGGGGCAATGGCGGAGGGACAGGGCACGCATGCCGAGAAAGCTCGCTCGTTCCTGCAGGCGCTCCTGTACCGCTGGGGGATACCGTGTGCGGAGTGTTGGTTTGCCGATGGTTCTGGGTTGTCCCGGCGTAATCGGGTCAGTGCTGCGGCTGTGGTTGGCTTGCTCGCGCGTGTACGGCAGATGTCGTTTGCTCAGCTCTTCCAGCAGAGCTTGGCGATTGCTGGGGTTGACGGTACGCTCCGCCGCCGTCTGGTGGGGACTGAGCTTGCAGGGCAGGTGACGGCGAAGACAGGAACGCTGCGGGATGCCAGTGGATTGGCAGGCTATACCCGCACAGCCGATGGCGAACCCATCGTGTTTGCTATCCTCAGCTTCGGGAATGTCCGTGGGGCGAAGGCGGTGGAGGATTCACTCGTTGCCGCTATTGGTCGTTTTTCCTTCTGCGGCAGCGGCGTTTCCTACAGCAGGTAGTGTTCGTAGGTGTTGCGCGGTAGCCCGTGCAGCAAGAGTTGCTGTTGCTGGTCATAGAGCTGGAGGAGTTTGCGGCTACAGCGCTCAACGAGCGTTGCCGGGGCAAGGTCTGAGGAGACCTGCTCCGGCTGACCTATCCAGAGGTAGCATGTCGGCTCAGAGCTGAGCAACTGGTAGCTCCAGACGGCTGGTGCCAAGGCCAGCGGAGACCGAGCAGCGCGAACAATGTCTGTGCAGTTCCAGAACGCATCGGTTTCACCGGTGCTCAGGAAGTCACCCGTTGCAAAGACCCAGAGCACAGCATTCCGGTGGTGCAGGAGTCGTGGCAAGACAGTCGGCAGCAATTCCTGGAGTACCGGTGGCTGCTCCCATGGGAGAGTTCGGGCGCCCAGGAGACGGAGGCTCGGCAGCGAGGATAGTTGCCGAGGGCTCAGCAGGAAGTAGCTGTTGAGGCGCAGGAAGTCTCGTGACAGCAGTACCGCCAATGCGATATCGCTCCAGCCGTTGTGGGAGCAGTAGAGCAGGAGTGGCATGGAGGCAGTTCCTTGCTGCCACGGGCGGAGGTAGTGGTGGCCCCGAACGTAGACGTGGGAGAAGAGCCGGCGGAGGCGGCGCCGTAACTGCGCCGTGAGCAACCACCGAATCATTGCCGGTGCCTTTCTCCCACGGTAGGCAGAAGTGCTTCGTCTACGCGGCTGCAAATTACAACAGCCGAGCTCACACGTCTCCAATGCAGCGGAAGCGCACTCGTGTTCTGGTTGGTATGTCCGGAGGGGTGGATTCCTCCGTTGCGGCAGCTTTGCTCGTTGAGCAGGGCTACGAGGTCATTGGCATCACCATCAAGACCTACAACTACGAGGAGGTCGGGGGCAACATCGGGAATGAGTCCAGCTGCTGCTCGCTGGAGGGCATCAATGATGCCCGGCGGGTGTGTCTGCATTTGGGTATCCCGCACCTGGTTGTGGACTTCACCGGACCCTTCCGGGAGCGCATCATTGACCACTTTGTGGCGGAGTACTTCCGTGGGCGCACACCGAACCCGTGCGTGCGGTGTAACCGTGCAATCAAGTGGGGCGAGCTCCTGCGGAAGGCAGATGCTCTCGGAGCTGAGTATATCGCCACGGGGCACTATGCCCGGGTTGTCTTCGACGCCGAACGTGGGCGTTATCGCCTCTTGCGCGGTCGAGATGAGCGCAAGGACCAGTCGTATGCGCTCTGGATGCTACCGCAGGAGTTCCTGGCGCGGACGCTCTTCCCGTTGGGAGAGCTCACGAAGGAGCAGGTGCGCCGCGAGGCGCAGCGGCTGGGGCTCCCGATTGCCCAGAAGCCCGAAAGCTTTGAGCTCTGCTTCATTCCCGATAACGACTACCGCCGCTTCCTGCGCCAGATAGCGCCCGAGCAGACAGAGGCGCTCCGCGGCGGACCCATCCTCTATGAAGGGCGTCCTATCGGACAGCACGAGGGCTATCCCTTCTACACCATCGGGCAGCGTCGCGGATTGCGTGTCTCCGCTCCTGAGCCGCTCTACGTGTTGGACATCCTGCCGGAAGAGAATGCCCTCATCGTCGGACCCGAGGAGCAGCTCTATCACTGGGGCTTGGTTGCCGAGGAGGTAAACCTCATCTCCTACAACACATTGCCAGCAGAGGGCGTGTACTGCACGGCAAAGGTTCGCTACAAGGACGAGGGCGCACCAGCCGTAGCCTGGCAGGATACCGAGGGGCGCCTTTGGGTGCGCTTTGCTGAGCCGCGCCGGGCAATTACGCCAGGGCAGTCCGTTGTCCTCTACGACGGCGAAGAGCTCCTCGGTGGAGGGGTCGTTACCGCATGGTGTGATGAATTCCCTGCCATGCCCGCTGCCTTAGCGGCTGGTGTGGAGGCGGTGGGGTGAGTTCACTCGTAACGGAGTGCCTCTACGGGATGGAGCCGTGCCGCGCGCAGGGCTGGTGCTAACCCAGCGGTGATTCCTACCGCTGTGGCCGTCAGCAGGGCAATCCCGATGTGCTCCGGGGGGATGTAGGGGGTTAGGAATTCCGCTTCGGGGAAGCCCAGAGCAATCCCCAGTGCCAGGAGATTCCCGATGAGGAGGGCGCCGAGAGCGCCAGCAAGGCAGAGGAGTGCTGCTTCAATGAGAAACTGAGCCGCAATGGAGCTGCGCCGCGCACCAACAGCTTTCCGAATGCCAATTTCCTGCGTCCGCTCCACCACGGAGACGAACATGATGTTCACAATCCCGATGATGCCAACCAGGAACGAGAGCATCGACATGCCAATGCCAACCCCCCAGACTGCCTGCCGCAGACCGGCAATTTCCTCACGGAAGGCAGCCGTTTCGTTGATGGCGAAGTCATCGGGCGCCCACGGTGGCAGTCCTCGGATGCGGCGCATCAGCCCACGGAGCTCATCCCGGACGCGTTCCATGGCCTCCTGCGAGCCTGCCTTGACAGCAACGGAGAACGAGCGGTTGCTGCTCCCAAAGAGGCGGAGGAATGTCCGCAGCGGAATGATGACCTGCTTGTCCACAAACTGCACGAACGTGGTGCCCCGCCTCTCGACGACGCCCACGACTGTAAACGGATGTCCGCCGATGCGGATGGTTTGCCCGATGGGGTTCTGCTCCGGGAAGAGCTCACGAGCGACTAAGTAGCCCAGCACGGCAACGGATGCCCCAGAGCGATCCTCTGCGGCTGAGAAGAAACGTCCCCATTCGATGGTGCCAGCAGGGGTGCGCCCGTAGTCGCTCAGTGTTCCCATGACGGGCACATCGGTTGTGGAGCGGTTGCCGTAGGCAATGCGCACACCCCAGGCTCGGACCAGCGGGACAGCCAGCTCCGCGGTGGTGATAGCATCGGCAACGGCGCGTGCTTGCCAGTACGTGATGTCTTTGCGCGAGCGCTGCTCTGTCCACCGAGTCCGTCCGCTCCAATCCCATTTGTCCACGTAAAGCATGTCCGGTCCGATGAGGTTGATCGTGTGCTCCAGCGCCCTGTCCAAGCCTGAAAGGAACCATCCCATGAGCGAGACGAACAGCACCCCGATGGCAACGCCGGTGGTGGTCAGGAATGCTCGGAATGCATTGAGCCGGAGGGCGTCAACGGCGACGGCAAAGGCTTCGCGCAGTTCGGCGAGGGTCATGGTCAGGAGGCGTGCAGTGATGCCGTCAGCGAGATCGGCTCGGGATTGAGGGTGTCGGATTCTATCTTGCCATCCCGAATGCGGATGATGCGCCGA